>Ga0102944_1000003_pt1 | contig 291480 bp, 229 predicted proteins | sample SalPonD_shore_MG_FD_78172 | JGI IMG/M metagenome (GOLD analysis project Ga0102944, IMG submission 78172) | Salt pond soil microbial communities from South San Francisco under conditions of wetland restoration - Salt Pond MetaG... | ecosystem: Environmental > Aquatic > Marine > Intertidal zone... | reverse complement strand
GTACTACAACCGGCAACGGAAACATTCCAGCCTAGGCTATCAGAGTCCGGAAGCCTTTCTGCAGGCCCAGCAAACGAAAGCCGCATAAGCGACAAAGGTGTCTATTTTTTTGTAGCAATTCCAAGGGGAACATACAAATCAAGGTTGAACATTTAAATTCTCTCCCTTTGCCAAGGGAGAGGATTAAGGGGAGAGTTGGTTTTTTGCTTCAATGTTTTTCACCGCTAACAGCGCTCACCCAACATCACTACACCTCCAGCGACTGTCAGCGGAAATTTAAGTTACATTCCCATACCGCCGCCCATATGACGCATCCGAACCAGATACGGTAAACTCCAGATAACCGCGCTATACTCGGCATCGGGATCGGTGAGTAATGTGTTGTCCAAAACCTCAAAAACACTCTGCCGCATTCCCGGCATCCGTGCCATCGTCCAGCCGCCGGTAAATGTTCCATCATCTGCGGTGATATCCGGGGCATTTCCGTCATCGAACAACCGGGTGAACATCCGACCAAAACGCGGCGCCATTCGATATTGCGCAAGGACCGTCGTACCAGAGTTGTCACCATTGGAAACGGTCATCTCCACTTCAATACTATCTCCGGCATTAAATTGTGGCATATTTTGCCAATTCAGGAAAGTCGCCAGCGGATCATCAATTTCCAGACTTTCGCCAGATGTGACATCTCTGATAATAAACGATCCGATTGTGAGATCACTGGTTGCTGACTCGCTCACCAGCGGCGTCATACCTGCAATACGCCAGCCGTTATGTCTCCGGCCCATATGTCTGGCCATCCAGGTTGGAAATTGTCGACGAACGACACTCACTTTGCGAATCGCGGTCACATCGAACGGTTTTTCCCAGATAGTATCAACACGTGTATCGTTCGTAGTATCCGCGTTGATGCCGATGTGAAAAGTCCCGGCCATTTCCATCGTTATGGTAACAATGGCTGAATCTTCACTCATAGTTTGGACGTCGATGTTTCGGTTCCAACTTTCGACAGAGCGTCGGACAAACCACGGTAAAAACGGTCCATGAAATTGCCCCCGGTGATGTTGTCCGTACTGGAATTGGAAACTGTCACTTTGCGCGTCAGTGAATCCATCTATGGTAAATAACGAATCTTCTGCCTGGATCAGGGCTTCAATATCGCTGACATTACTATTTTTTGGTTCAGTGGAAGAATTGCATCCAATGATAAACCAACTCAGCGTCAGAGTTAGACTCAATACAATAATTTTCTTCATGATTTTTCTCCTCTATTTTGCCGCCAATTCCCCGGGCGGTAAATTTTCTTCCCTGAATAAAAGTGAGATATCAAAAGCAGGAGCAGAGTGAGTTAGCGCGCCGACGGAAATAAAATCCACACCGGTTTCCGCATATTCACGAACTGTTTCCAGTGTGACACCGCCAGAGACTTCTAATTGCACCTTCCCCTGCGCCATGTTGACAGCTTCTTTGATTTCATCAACGGGCATATTATCCAACAACACCCGCTCAATTCCAGTATCCACAATTTCCCGAAGTTCGTCCAGCGTTTGCACTTCCACTTCAATATTTACTGAGCGATTGGCACTTCGGAAATTCAACGCATTTGAGACTGCCTTTTTCAAACCACCTGCCCAGCGGATATGGTTCTCCTTGATCAAAATCATATCGTACAATCCCATACGATGATTCACGCCGCCGCCGGTTCGTACGGCATATTTCTCGAGATCGCGCCACAGTGGAGTGGTTTTGCGTGTATCCAGAATTTTTGTATCGGTCCCTTGTACGGCATCAACGAATTGACCGGTGAGTGTGGCGATTCCGCTCATTCTTCCCAACAGATTAAGCGCCGTTCGTTCGCTGCGTAAAATAGTATTACCGCTTCCCTCAATGGTCATCAATTGTTGCCCGGAAGACACTCGATCGCCATCCTCGACCTTTTTCACAGTGTCCAGCGGTGGACCAGAATGTCCGAACACCATTTTTGCAACTTCGAGTCCTGCGACGATTCCATCCTGCTTCGCAATAATCTCTGCCTGCGAATGTTCATCGTACTCGGTTACAGATTGCACCGTTACATCGCCGTCGCCAATATCTTCGGCAAGTGCGCTTGCGATACGCTCCTCTAAATTTTCGCGATCTATGCCTTCCATTCTCCGCCTTTCATTTCAAGTTCCCGCAACAATGAATGTATAAATTTAGTGTATTCCTGCTGAGAATCAATATCCCCTTCAATAACCAGTTTTCTGAGTAAATACAACATTAATAAAAAAACCCACCGAATTCTAAACATCAATTCGGCGGGTTTTCGTTTATTCCGTTACATTCTGTAGCGGAGGGGATTTCTATCAATCTTTGTCATCATCCTGATGATATCGCATCATCGGCTGCATCGGGCGTTTGCCTTCCATATGACCGGGACCAGAATGGCGATCGCATCCGCGAAATTCACCCATCTTATGCATACCGCCAAACCGTTTATGAAATTGCGCAAATTTTTCATTTCCCACGATTTTACGCACTGCCAGCAGATGATCGTTTCGTTCCTCTGCTATCTGATTTTTTGCCTTGGTCAATGCATCCAATTTATTTGTGACTTCCTTGTCTGATGCACCGCTGCTCAGTGCCTGCATATAATCGATTTCAGCAACCTTAACATCAGCACGCAACTGAACCATTTTCTTCTGGTGATCCAGGCGTTGTTCCTCCAGTTGTGATTGTTGCTGTTCAGTCAGGTCAAGCGCCTTCATTTTTTGATCGTGCCAGGGCCCCTGTCCCATCTGTGCGAAAGAGATCATCGGCACCATCAGGAAAAGCGAGACCAATAGTGCAAGGTATGACTTCTGTTTCATTGAACGACTCCTTTGTGTGATTTTTGATTTGTGAGCTTATTTGTGTCTCATATCCCGTTTTCTCACCATTGATTGCAGGGCTTGCCTGAATCGGCGGTCGAACACCAGGAATTTTGCCTGTTGCTCCGGGGTTAGGTATTGTGATAACGATTTGAGAAATTCAGTGCGAAGTTGCTGTCGCTGGTTGTCCAACTTGACAATGGCGTTAATCTGAGCATCGATAAAATCCTGATCAACTTTCTCGCTTTTAATGGCTTCGTGCAATTTTTGATGAATAATATGCTCGCTGGAATCCAATTCTGCCATCTGATCCTGGTGTTGCTGCAGCGCCGGGAAGAACTCCATCGCCTGCTTCTCATCCAGTTCCAGATATTCCGTCATTTTCCAGATGCGTAACGCCTCTAATTGTTCTGGACGCCTGTGCTCGTCTTTGCGCCAGTCTCTGCCATCGTGATATCCGTCGCCGGTATGTGCTGACACTGGACTCGCTGCCAGCAGCGGAATGATTAAGGCAATACCAATGAACAGTTGTTTCATAGGTCCTCCTAAATTTGCTGATCAGCCAGTGATGCCAAAACCTGACTCCAGTCTTCATTTATGTTGGAAAAATATTGTTCAATCGTTGTATATGAGGTGTTTTCGATAATGTAATTATCCACACTATTTTCAAATTCTGAATCGAACATATCCTGTAACTCTTGTTCGGAGGGATAATCTGCGGTGGCCACCGAATCCACCGTAGCAAAATACTCATTACTGAAATCAAGCGTATAATTCCCGCTCTGCTGGAAGAAACCAAACAGAATAATTGCGATCACGACCACCGCCGCTGGCGCAAATACCACGGGTTTCACCAATCGGGGCAACCACGCCTGACGCTGCTCTTTCTGTTCGAGTTCGCTCCAGACATTCATCCGTAACTCCGCGAAATCCGGAAGCGGAATAGCCTCTTTGGAACGATCCAACCGAGTGGATAATTCCTGGTATGATTGAACAAACTGCTCACATTCCCCGCAGGATCTCCAATGATCATCCTTGGAAAGCAGAGTTTCCAAATCAGGATTATCGATCCACTGTTTTTCGAAATTCGCCCGAAATTGATGACAAAGTGGTTTCATCGCTTTTCCTCCTCAATGAGTTCCTGGAGGGTTTTGGTTGCGTAATGAAAATTGGTTTTGGACGAGCCCTCGGAAATATCCAGAATATGTGCGATTTCCTGGTGTTGCAACCCGTGGAAGTATTTCAGGATAAACACACTGCGCTGGCGCTCGGGTAATTGCCGGACGTACCGGAATAATTCCTGTTCCATCTCGTCGATCTCAGTGGAATTCGCATCATCTTCCGGAAACAGATGTTCACTCTCTTCGACGTTCACAAATCGGCGAATCGAGCGCCAGCGCAGGTGATTTTTCGCCAGATTCCCGGCGATAGAATAGAGCCAGGTTTGAATCTGGGCATCTCCCCGAAATGATTTGCGTTTGGTATAAGCTTTCACAAAAGTTTCCTGTAATAAATCCTGGGCATCCTCGGCATTCCCAACCATTCCATATAAATAATAGTAGATTGGTTGTTGGTATTCCCGCATCAATGTGTTAAAAACCTGCGCATCGCCTTCGTAGAATTTTCGCAGTGCCTGAGAATCCATTCATACCCTTTTTCACTACATTGGACAATCAATCGTCCGAATAGTTAAATCCCCACATAAAGCGGGGAAACTGCAAACCTTACCACAGATCAACGTTGTGTAATGATTAATCGCATTAAGAAAAATATGTTCCCAAAGATGTCGATCGCTTCGGAGTTCTGATCTGTTAAGGCGAGTGATTAGTATTGTATCTGTTTAATTTGTCCGTCGCGTACACAATCGGTTACTCGGAATTCGCCTCCGCAAACGTGATAAGTTGATCCACAATATCCTTCAACTCTGAGATGGCTTCCGGCGTGCAATCAATGGAGACTAAATCGCCTGTGCGTAAAAAATATAACCCCAGCGTCTCTGGTAAATTTCCGCGTGCTTCCTGCAAAGCATAAGCATAGGCCAGCAGCTGATATTTGTAGAGCTGCTTTTTCTTCTCCAGGTCACGCTCATCGCGGATGGTATCACTTTTCAGATCGATAATACTATAAGAATGCTCGCCACCTTCAATCACCAAATCAATATTTCCGGTCATCGGTTTACCGGAGATTCTAGTGAGAAACGGCACTTCGGTTCGGATAAATTTTCCTTCAAGCAAATTGAACAGTGAAGACTTCTCCAGATCGGCAATCATCGATTCCAGGAGCGTTGTGGCTTCTTCGGTGCCGCGAAAGTTTGAATGTTCAACATATTCACGAATTAAATCAGCGGGACTTGCTGGACTGGTTTCGAGCCAGCGCTCCACCACTGCGTGGGCCAGAGTTCCAAACTGGGGTCCGGTCAATCCATCTGCCGATCTGAACAGTTGCTGCAAATCCGGAATGCCCAATAGATGGTTTTCTCTGAATTTTTCCTCAGAAGTCGCAAAATCGCTGATCATTGACGGTGTAATTTCATCGAACACGATTTGCGGTTTGTCAATTGTCCAGCGACGCTGAATTTCTTCCAAAGATAACGTTTCCGTTGGGCTATCATCTTCCAAATTTTCTCTGGATTCACCAACCGGCTCGCCAAGTATTTCTGTGGCGCCAGGCAACGACTCGACGTCAACGTAATCGTAGCGCAATACCTGAAGTGTTGACGAATCCAGATTTACACTTTCCTGCCCTGATTCCCAGCCCAGTTTATTCAAGACATCCAACGTCCACACCATCCAGTCATCTTTGGTATCAGCGTCTTTGTCTAAGGCTTTATTTATGGCATCATCACCCTTGACAATACCGGAGAGCATAAGATGATCCTTCGCCCGGGTACTGGCGACATAGAAGAGCCTTTTCGACTCTGCCAAAGATTGTTTATTCTCGATGTCCTTGATTTGATGATACGCAATCGGGCGCATCTTCTGTTCATCGCCTGAGAATTCAGAATCGTTCCAACTAAGCGCCCATCCAATCTCTGGATAGAAATCCTTCTGGATTTTATTGTTACCTCCCGCATCAATATTCGGCAAGATGACCACCGGAAATTCCAGTCCCTTGGATTTGTGGATAGTCATCAATTGGACGGCATTGTACTCGCCCGTATAGACCTCTGCCTCTTCGGCTTCGCTCTCTTCCTGCAGCGTGAGCAGATACCGGACAAATCCATATGCGGATGCGCCCATCGACTGACTAAATTGATATGCCATTTCAATAAACTGTTCGACATTCCGGACTTTCTGAATGCCCTCTTTGCCGGCTCCGAGAATCCCGAAATAGCCTGTTTCCGTGCAGATCAATTCCACCAACTGTCCTACGGGAATCCGATCCTTGAGTTCTCTCCAGCGCTGGAGTTTTTCCCGAGCTCTCTGAAGCACCATCTGATCTGATGAGGTCAATTCCTGCGGTGGCATATATTCGTCATTATACAAAATATGCTGCCACGCGATTCGATCTCTGGAGAGCCAGTACAAGCCTTCATCGGAAAGCCCAAATACCGCGGACCGGAGTACGCCAGCAATACTGATGTCATCTTCTGGTTGCGTAAGCGCTCGCAAAATCGTCAACAGATCAAGAACTTCCTGCTTGCTGTAAAATCCTTTTCCACCAACCGTATAATACGGAATTCCCGCCAACTGCAACGCGTATTCATACTGTTTCAGGTGATTGGTTTTTCGAAATAACATCGCGACATCGCCGTATCGAGCAGAACGAACACCATCGCCAGCTTCCACAGATATCTCTGCAAGTCGGGACTGAAGCCACTTTGCAATATGCGCAGATTCCACCTGAATCCTGTTCTCGATGGTGTCTTCATCGTCATTACTTTTGAGTTCGATAATTTGGATTGAAACGTGTGGCTTCTCCGGCTGGAGATTTTCCCGGTTCGCCTCAAGCGGCAGATAATACTGTTCAAATTCTTCCAGAGATTCAGTGCTCTGGTCTTCTGTTCCCATGATCTGTGAAAAACAGGCGTCAAACCACTCCAGCAAAGCCGGTTGACTCCGAAAGCTGAGCAGCAGCGGATGATCCTCGCCGGATAACGCTCGTTTCGCCTCATTGAATAACCGGACTTCGGTGCCGCGGAACCGGTAAATCGACTGTTTCGGATCACCGACCACGAACAGTTTTGCGGCTTCCCTTTTGTCTTTATCTAAACGCAGCAGATTTACTAATTCATATTGGATAGGATTGGTATCCTGAAATTCATCTACCAGAATATGCTTGAACTGGCGGTTGTAATTGCGACGAATCTCAGGATAGGTTTTCAACACACGCACGGTTTCAATGAGTAAATCATCGTAATCAAAATAAGTGTGTTGATGTTTCCAGTCCTGATATTGCTGCAAAATCCGTTCATAAATTCTAGCGCCCGCCTGGGCCAACTGAATTGCAGTGCGTTCGGTGGATTCGTCGAAAATCGCCAGTCCGGCCAAAGTTGGTGAAAGTACATCTTCCCTGAACGATAACATTTGTTTTTTAAAGTCGGTGAAATGAGCACCATCCCAATTTTTCTTGCTGCCCTTGGATTTGAGATTCTCCGCGACGATGATCCATGCATTCACCATTTCAATTGGAGATGATTCCCCAACAATAATTTCCTGACATTGTTGTAGAGTTGTATAATGAGCATAAAAATTATCGGTTGGATCTAGCGGCGTAAGAGATTGTAACGTTGCAGAGAGTTCGAGCCAGCCCGGATTCTGATTTAATCCTGCTAACACCGGTTCCACTTCCTGCTCGTATCGGGTTTTTCGATCACTGAGTAATTCGTCAATCGATTTCGGATGAGCCACATCTTCCCCCAGATAGCAGTTTGCAAGGTCTTTATAGCGGCTTCGGTTTAACAACATTCCACCAAATTTCTCAAGGATTTGATAGATGGAAAAATATTGCAGCCAAATCGCGATGGATTCGTCTTCTGCTTCGATCAGTTGGAAGATAGTCCGCCGGAGAATTTCCGGTCGTCGCAGCGCGGTGGTCTTTTCGTCCATCACCGCGAACTCCGGATCGAGCCCAACTTCTGTGGCAACCTCTCTCAACAAACGCGCACAGAATCCGTGGAAAGTGCTGATGTACGATTGTTGAAAATTGTCCAGCAGTTCCTGCCAGATTTGCTGTTCAGGATTTTGAAAACTCTCTTTGTGAATTGGGGGAAATTCCGCTGAAGTCTCTTCCTGAGCATATTCTGTCAGCAATTTCCGGATTTTCTGCTTCATCTGGGTGGCCGCTTTATCCGTGAACGTAATCGTCAGGATTTCATCAAGATTTGCATTCTGCTCAGCAAGAATCTGAAAGTATCGGTGAGTCAGTACAAAGGTTTTACCGGAACCAGCGCCTGCTGTCAGTGGTAATGATTCACTGATATTGCCGATCGCAGCGCGTTGTTCATCGGTTGGAGAAACTGTAGCCATAGTTAATTTACTTTATTTCCTTGTGTCAATTTGTTTCGTACAAATTATCTGAGTTAGTAATTTTTGTTGTGAGCCACTGAACACGAATGTTTCGCGTTGATTTCGGTTAGACACAGCGCTAAAATACGGCAATCAGTGAAGGAATTCTATGGCATTTCCCGTTTACCAACCGTTTCAAAATGAATGGCTGACCTTCGGCGCATTCTTTGTCGGTATTTTTGCCGTTATCGGACTGGCAGAATTTATCCGAAAAAAGGCAAACTGGTCTGCTGAAGCCTCCAGAAAAATTGTCCACGTATTGGTCGGCGTGATGATTTTCTGGGCGCGGTTTTTATTCACATCTCCCACGCCAGCCATTGTTATTGCAATGTTGTTTATACTCATCAACGCTCTGGCGTTGAAACAGCAAGCCTTCCAGGGAATGCACGCTACCGGCCGGTTCACGCTCGGCACTGTATTTTATCCGCTGTCATTTCTGATTCTGGTGCTCGCGTTCTGGAATCGTGATCCCGCAATACTGTTGATCAGCTTTCTGATACTTGCTCTCGGTGATCCGCTAGCAGCGCAGGTTGGGGAGAATGTGAAAAATCCGCGGACGTTTGTGCTCTGGCAGGATCAAAAATCTTTGCAGGGAAGTCTGTCGCTCGGCATTGCCGCTTTCATTATTACAGCCACCGGATTACCAATCCTCAGGAGTTTGGAAGGATTACCAGTTCCATCCGTGCAAATGATCTTGCTCATCAGCATGGCGGTTGGCGTCATTGGCGCGCTGGCAGAATCGATGTCCCTGGCCGGTTCTGATAATCTCACGCTCCCACTCGGTGTTGCGTTGACCCTGGATATTTTGTTGCGGTTCAACGCAACTCAACAGTGGCTCTTTTTTCTCTGGCTTTCAATTGCGTTCCTGTTTGCGTTCAGTGCATACAGACTGAATGTGTTAAGTTTAAGTGGCACCATTGCAGCGTTTCTACTGGGAACATTTGTTTTTGCGGTGGGCGGCATTCAGTGGATGATTCCGATGGGCACGTTTTTCGTCTTTTCCAGCCTGCTGTCAAAAATTGGTAAGCGAAAGAAACAGGTCCTGGAATCGGTCTACGAAAAAACCAGCAATCGTGATATGATGCAGGTGTTCGCGAACGGTGGCATTGGCGGATTGATGGTAATTGTCTGGCATTATACCCAGATGGATCTGTTTTATTATGCATTTCTGGGTTCGCTTGCAGCCGCCACTGCGGATACCTGGGCGACCGAGATCGGCGTGTTTTCACGACAGCAGCCGCGGCACATTCTGAATTTTCGTCCGGTCAGCATGGGAACGTCCGGCGGAATCACAACCATGGGCACGACGGGCGCGGCACTTGGCTCCGGGGTGTTGACTTTTTCAGGCTGGGTCATCCCGATTGGAAGTATTCATCCGTTTTTCCAGGGAAACATTTTTCTCGTCATCGTCGTGAGTGGAATTTTAGGTGCATTGTTGGACAGCGTGCTCGGCGCGACAGTACAAGCGCAATATCAGTGCGCTCAATGTGATAAAATCACCGAGAAAACTGTTCACTGCAGTAAGCCAACTGCTCAAATTCGGGGTTACCATTGGATCAACAACGACGTCGTGAACTTATGCTGTACGGCGGCCGGGGCGCTTTTGGTTATTTTATTTTTGGTTTAATTCTACCTTGAACTACCAATAGACGCCTATAAACACGAATTTAATGGCAACTGTTCAACCCCTCCGGGGTTGGTACTCATACGAATACGTTCCCCCGAGTTTTCCCGGAAGGGATCTCTTTGAGACACTCGGGGCTATTAATGTTCAATCCCTTCGGGATTGTAAACACGCAAATCATAACAAATCGATTAATAGACAAGCCAATGGCAGAAGACCTTGGGAAATTCTTTGATTACATAAAATAATTAGAAGCCCGAAGGGCTTCAATCCGGCGGTTGCCGGACAATAGCCCCGAATGTAATTCGGGGTTAGAAATTCACGGAATCCGTCAACCCTGAAGGGGTTGAACAAGAGATAAATGCGAACTAGACCGCGTTCACCCTTTTCCGACGAATCCGGTTTTCGTCACAGCGACAAATATGTTTGACCGGACAGTATTTTCCGCACTCGCCTTCCACGGGATGAAAAATGCCACTACGGATATTATCCATCGCGTCCCAAATAAGGGTCTCCACTGATTCCACTGGGTTAGCGCGTCCCTTTTTTTCCCGAGACTTGATATCAATTTTATTGTCTTCCTGTCCCTTTTTAAATGAATAATAGGACAATCGAACCGGCACAGCGTATTCATCCAGCAACCGTTGCGCCGCCAAGGCATACACCTGAAGTTGCACTGCCCGGCCATTGAAGAAATCCTTCACCCTTTTACCGGAAGACGTTTTGTAATCCACAACCAGGAATTTACCGTTATCGCGGTTGAGATCCAGTCGATCAACTTTGCCGCGCAGTTTTATCATATCATTGTCGCGCGTTAACATAAGCGCAGGCATTGATTCCTCATCAGAGAAGCCAAAACCAAACTCAAATTTGCCGGGGACAAATCTGGTGTCGCTCCACGGATATTTTGTAGCGAAGAATCGAACAGCATTCCACGCGTACTGTCGGATTTTATTCGACTCCGATTGCCAGAGCAGTTCCGGAATGGGCAAACCTCTTGCTTCGAATCCCGTAAAAACTGCATCAATTACCTGCTCAAGATGTTTACGTGACGAGTCCAGATTTCCTTCCGTGACTTTACCGTGAAAATCATCAGGGAGCGTCGAATAAAATTGCTCCATAATTTCGTGAAGCAGACTGCCACGATCCTGCGGCGGGAGTTCGTCGGTGACATCCTCTAACTCTTTAAGTCCCAAGATATATTTTATGAAATATTGAAACGGGCTCTGGTAATAGAGTTCAATCCGACTGGGACTGATACTTTCTGAAGCACTGTATTGTGCTTGAATCTGATTCCGGATTTCCTGGTCCACTAATTCCCCGTCATAAACGGAGAACTGCGCACTGTTTCGGAGCGCATTAACTTGCTGCAGGTGTTGAAAATGGCGCAAATAAATCGGTTTGTTATCATCGGTTAGATTTTCAAGACGATTTAAATGCTGTAAGAGATCCACTTGCAACCACGCTTTATCCGGCTGAAACTCAATGGTATGTGATCCGATTTTCGCCGGAACCGGAGCGCTGTTTTCATCATTGAAATACATTTGAACTAACGTTTCGTAAAATGGAGACGGAAGTATTTTTTCATTCCCGGTGATCGTGGAAACCTGCACAAACCCGGTTGCCCGTGTTAACGCGATGTAAAAGAGCAACTGTTCCTCGTGTAAATCTGCGCGGTGCTCTACCACTTGTCCGTGGCCTTGCAAAATTGCGTTGATCCGGCTTCTGTCCTGAAGTTTCACCATCGGATGCACGCGACTGCGAATTGGAAAAACTTCGTCAACCAGACCCACCAGATAGACTTGCTTCCAATAATGTCCGCGCGCGGCTTGGATATCGGTGATGGTAATTCCGCGGCGATGCCCGTTGTGCGCCTTGTAATCGGTGGAACGCAGCAACTCCCGAAGTTCGCGCACAAACTGTTGCATCGGCAATGGTTCTAATGGAAAAACGGTCACCAGTTGTTCGATATCATTAATTAATTTAAACAACGCGTCCAGCGCCCGGGCATCTCTGGCGCGATGCTCGATCAGGATTTCTCCCGGCTCAGTCTCTTGCAAAATTTCATGAATATGCATCATCCGGATGACTTTTTTCAAATCTCTGAGATGATTCTGCCAGGATGTCTTTTTTGTCTCCGGTAATTCGATCCACACCCGACTCAACTGATCTGCAAACCTTCGAATATTAGGGTTTTCCTGGCGATCAGCATATTGATGCAAACGTTCGATCCAGCGGGATTTTCCTTCGACAATCTTCGCCAGACGAGAGTACAATTCAATGTATTCCGGTTTCAATGAGACCTTATTCGTTCTCAAATCAACGTAACTTGATTGGACCCAGCGGATGACATCATCTCTGGCGAAACGATTGTTTAGCACCTCATACCACTGCATAATCGCAGAGATTGCCGGATTTTGCGACAGCGATTCTTCATACGATCCTGAGACCGGAATGCCTTCCTGGCGGCATCTATTCAATAGCGCCGAATAATATTCATCGCCGCCACGATAAAGTAACGCGATGTCCTCCGGATTTATTCCGTCACTGAGCAATGCTTGCTTGACTGATCGCACGGTCTCCTGAATTTCCACGGCAGCGGTTGAAGTCTCGACCAATCGGAGCGTTGCTGGTGGGGATTCTCCCGAGGTTTTTACTTCAAACACGGTCTTAATCTCAGGTAATGGCCCTGTTTCTGGACTCAATCTGTGAATTTTTCCTCGCTGACTTTGTACCGAGTTGGTAAGCCACTTCATGGCCGCGCTGGAATACTCAAACACTTTGTGCTCATCGTATAAAGCAGTAATACCGCAATATTCAGATTTTTGCAGAAGTGTTTCGACGATAGTTTGTTGCACCGGATTGAAATCGTAAAATCCATCAAGAAGAAAATGATTTCCCAGTGGAAGTTGGTTCTGTTGTCGAAGCCATTGAGTTACCTTGAGAAACAATTGCGGGCGGCTGAGAAATCCATTCCCGGATATATAGTTGGAAAAATTAATATAGAGTTGGTGAAGATCGCGGACTCTCAGATTGAACAGAGAATCGTTTAACAACTTATCCCGGACCTGTTCCGGAGAAACATTGCCATCCTGCAGATCAGAAAAATAATCCAGCAGAGTATTGATAAATCCTGCTGTGACTTCGTGTTTCAACAATTCAGGATAAGTGTCGCCATTCGTGATCAAATAATGTTCAAGCGTCAAAGCCAGCCGGGATTTGTCCAGTTCCTGGTGTGTAATGCCTGCGATTGGAGCAATGGTTTTCACCAGGGAATAGAAAGTTTCCAGCCGCAACTGATCCGAAGCGATAAAATCCGGATGCGATAATAATCGCTGGCGAAAATCCTGAATTAAACTCTGTGCCGGCAGGATAACAACGAGCGGAAATCCAGCGTTACAAATTTCAGCCGTCTTTTCCACGCTCCAGTGAGTCTTCCCGCTCCCTGCCGGTCCAAGAATTAACTCACGCATCACCACTTCCTATTCCAGCGTTGTTAAGGCATTTGCGCAAATTCAATATCCTGCTTCTGGAAAAATCCGTAATTGCTCGCCCGATAACTGGACGCAGTTACATCAATCGTGTCGCCCTGAAAAACCATCGTGAACGGTGGTATCAAGTCAGTTTGATACGAATTGTTCGCCGCGATAACCGCAGTCGTGTCAGCGCTCACATCGGAATTTGGATCAGAAACGGATAGCGTAAAATTCACATCTCCGTTGTCTGAAATACTATTAAATGTGATGCCCATATCAAGCGGCAATGGTGTTTGGACCAAATCTGCCACATTATAGGTTTTAGGAAAATCGCTGACTTTGCCGGCGAGATTCAGCAATCCGGACATCGATCCGGTAAAATCCATTGCTAGGCCATAAATCAACTCAAAATCTTCGTGCGGGTCGACAATGGGATAATTAAGCACAAGTCTTCCCAAGGATGGATCGACGGCATACTGCAGAAAACTCACCTGCTGAGAATCTCCCTGCGTTTGAAAATAGCCGTGAATTTCAAAGAATACATACTTATCGCCGAACTGCCCTTTATAGGTTTTCGAATTTGTGGTCGAGTCACTACAGCCTTGCAATAAAAAGAACACACCAAACAATAACACACCCGCTATTACTAATATTTTTTTCAAACTTATCCTCCAGAGAAGGTTTATGGTTTATTGTTACTTTCGAAGTCTCCCAACTTTTTTACTTAAAACAGGAGATTGATTTTAACTGCCCAAAAGATACGACTGAGTAAGAAATAAAAAAAGGGCTCAGTCAGTGCGAGCCCTTTCTCCGATAAAATTAATGAATTGAATGCGCCATTTCTCGCAACCGCTTGATGCGTTCCTCGGTCGGCGGATGCGTCCGAAACATATTGGAAAAACCCTTGGCCGTCAGCGGATTAACGATAAACAGATGTGCGGTGCTTGGACTGGCGCCTTGCATTGGCCGCTGCTTGCTGTAATTCTCTAGTTTTTGGAGCGCGCTGGCCAAAGCTTCCGGTTTTTTACTGATGCGGGCTCCACCTTCATCTGCGTGAAATTCCCGGGATCTGGAGATCGCCATCTGGATGAGTCCTGCGGCAATCGGCGCCAGAATTGCCATTGCAAGGAAGGAAATCAAATTGCCGCCGTCACGATCGCGCCCGCCAAATCCACCAAAGATTGCCGCCCAGCGCGCCATACTCGCAAGGATGGTAATCGCTCCAGCGATAGTTGCAGCGATGGAGCTGATCAGGATATCACGATGTTCAACATGGGCAAGTTCGTGTGCCAAAACGCCTTCCAGTTCATCCTGATTCAGAATATTCAGGATGCCTTGTGTTGCTGCGACTGCGGCGTGTTCCGGATTTCTTCCGGTGGCGAATGCGTTTGGTGCGTCTGTTGGAATGATGTGTACGCTCGGCATCGGCATACCCATCTGCTGGGTTAATTTGCGAACAACCCGGTACAGTTGCGGTGCATCCGCTTCACTGACTTCTTTGGCGCGATAGATTTTCAGCACCATTTTATCGGAAAACCAATAGCTGAAGAAATTCATTCCAACAGCAATCACAAAGGCGATAATCATGCCGCCGCGCCCGCCGATAAGTCCTCCAACAATGATCAGGAGAGCGGTAAGAGCAGCCATCAATAACGTTGTTTTCAGGTAATTCATTCTTTCCTCCGGAGAAGAATCATATTCTCAATTTCATTGCAGTAGTCTAATGCTTTCTCTTATAATTCCAAAACGAAAATGAGTTCCCGGATTTAGGAGCTGCAAACCTTAGTTGGATAATGAGGGCAGAGAAAGATTATGGATGTACAAGCGTTGTGTAACACCGTAGCATGGAGGCTTTGTGAAAACAAGAGATTAAAAGGGAAATTTCAATTATATACTACAGTAGAGACGTTGCATGCAACGTCTCTACCCCAACGGGATGCCCTTGGCACAGTCATTAATATCAATATGTTATGTGTAAATTTTGTGAATTAGAAAAATCTTGAAATTCAGAGAAAAATATTCCTTGACGTGACATTCTCACACAGGCTCCATGGCGTGGCTCTACAGAAAAAGGACACCTTAATGAACTACCCGAGGCAGGAACCTCGGAGAATTTCTTTGATTAAATCCAGAACAAAGAGACGTGCCATTGAGGGTGTGGAAAAACAGAAAATCAAGCGGGTATTTGTATCGATGTTCTTGCGTAGAGACGTTTCATGAAACGTCTCTACATTGAACAATTACAATATATTATCATATTTTCTGGATTATATGGAATTCCCCGAAATCTTGAGAAAAAAATGCCTGGCACCACATTATCACACAGCCTCCATACAACGTCGCTACTCAATACCATCATGAAAATTGTGATGTTCTTAGATCAAAAAAAGGGAACGTCCTTTGACGTTCCCCTTTTATGATCTGCATTATTTCTGGAATGAGCTTATTTATTATCGGAACTCACCTTTTTCAAACTCGCTGGTGTTACTTTCTTCAGTTCATCTAGGTTTACCTGGAATTTTTTTAATTTGGACTCCTTGATTTTATAGACATACGGCATAGAATCCAGTGTAATGTAGCGCATATTATCACCAGCAGAATTCCCGACAATAAAGCCATCAAATTCGCTGCCGGACACTTTAAATTGTACTTTCAACCACGGGTTATTCAACCCATATGCGGACATTGGTTTCGGTGAATACGATTCCAAACCGTCAAGGCGTAATCTTGGCAATTGCACCGCAATTTGGTCAGCATTTTGATAGACTGCTTCCGCCTGAATAGGTTTCGTGATTTTCCACACCGAATCAATTTTCGTGAGTTCGAAAGTCGAATCCGCCCACTGGATTGTGATATCACTGACCTGACTCGATGTCATATGGAATAGCTGTTTATCCTGAAAATCGTACGGCCCTTTCAACAGATTCTCTGCCGTAGAATGGTTAATCTTGAAGACCTGTGGTCGAGACAAATCTTTGGCATAGTAGTTTGGTTGCTTGTTTTCAGGATTCACGGGCTTGCCAACTGCAAGTACTGCTGCTTTTGTGGAATCATTGGAAAAAAGCGAAATCGTGGCCTGCGGATTATCCAGACCGTATTCGCTGAGATTATTTGGCTGTTCCTCTGTTACTTCTGTGACATTGCCGTTGGATAGTTTGTTCAGCACAGTACGAATTTGGGAACTATTGCCCGGCACATCCGGATTGTGCAAACGCCAGTCATTGCCAAATTTACTCATCTGGATTTCCTGGCCATTCTGTTGATCAATTACAATCCTGCTAATAGCATCTTCGTTGAAGTGCAAAATGCTTCTGTCACGCAGATCGAACAATCCCTTGTTTCCTTCAGTAAGCAACTTTTTTCCCGAAGTATAGATCGGAGGTTTGGATCCACGTTTCACAAACACGCTCGAACCCGTTGGATTTTCATCGCCGATCAACAGCGCTGCTTTACCCGTATCATTATAGGTGATTTCGATTTTCGCTTGCGGATGATCCAATCCGTAAGGTTGTAAATTCGTGAACTCTTCAGCGATAGTTCGATCCTTTTTTGCATCGAGATATGCGTCGAGGTTTGTTTTGATTTTTTTCTGATCTGCGCCGGTGTTGACCGGATAAGTTATCCGCCATCCATCAGGTTGTCGCTGATAAACCAGTATGCTGTCTCCCTCGTGGAAAATCGTCACCTGATCAACAGAATCCGGTGAAATCGGCAACAGTTTGCTGGCCCTCTCTTGTTGTATTTCCCGCTCTGCAGCGCCTTTGACGCCCCAGAAATAATACACCAGCGCCAGCACAACCAAAGCCACAAAAAGATAAAGCGTTGTTTTCGGTTTCATATATTGATTCCCTTGTACGCTCTCAAGTTCAATCGTTGTTCATTCATCGTGCAAGATTTATAAGTCGAAGAACACTCGTCCCGAAAGTTAGACTCCCGGGACGTCGGTAAAATTACCTGCGTCTCCAGTAGACGACTCCGCCCGCCAGCAGAATAGCCACCGGCAGCAGAATCACAAACAGGATCAACACAGTTTTCACCTGACTCTGCGTCATCTGGATGCGGCGATCTTCTGGCCGCTTGGGGCGAACAGAAATCAAATCTTCGTCCTGCAGCAACCAGTTGACACTGTTCATAAACAGATCACCATTCCCCTGTGCGCCAAAATATCGGTTGGTGGCAAAATCAGAATCGCCGAACACAACCAATCGTGAGTTTGTTCCACGTCCACCAGAGATTTCCATGGCCACAGCTAAAGATAGCGGTCCGGAGATGTCGTTCGCATCTCTGGACGCCTGTTTGGCGTTGAGATCGGTTTCACCCCAACTCTTAGTGTTTGTCCGTGCCAGCTCAGTTCCCTGGTATTGACTCGTGGAATCGGGCGGCACATTCAACTCGATAGATCGTGCCAACGGATAAAAAGTCATTAGCCCAAATTCGTTTGTAATGGCGTGATCCTCGTAATTGTTGATGAGTGGAACCGCCGGGCCAGTACCAAATAATTGTCCAATGCCCGACGCATCAATGACAATATCATCGTCCACCTGAATATGATATCGTCCCAAAAAATCCTTGAACCCTTGTGATGGCGGCGGATCCAGCAGAAAGAGCACATCACCTCCGTCGCGGAGAAATCCGGCCAGGAGCTTTAACTCCTTGGGAAAGAAGGCATTTTTAGCACCGGCAACCACAATGACTGAAGCATCAGCGGGAACAGAATCCTGTGTTGCAAGCACCAATTTTTTGGCGACGTAGTTCTGCTCCTTGATGGCATCAGCGACCATCTTGAATCCCTGCTCATCGGAATTATCCAGTGGGTGTTCTCCGTGTCCGCTGGTAAAGTAAACTGTTTTCGTTTCCGTGCGGGTCACTTTGATAATAGCGTTCGTCAGATCTTGTTCATTGTAATTGTCAATCCGTTCAGTTTTGCCACCGGATTCCACAACCACAGTTCCGAGTTTCTTGATGTTGTTCTGTTTGGCAACTCCCGGGTGTTTGTCCGGATCGATAAACTGCCACTTGAATTTATTGGAATAATTGTCGTATTCGGACATACGATCTGTGATTCGGTTACTTTTGGATTCCACGTCGAAGATCTTGACGTCGACTTCGTTATCCAGATTCTTGAGCACTTTCACCGTCTGATCTGCCAGCGAATATTGTCCGCCAGCCGTCGTGTCAGTGCGCCAGTGAAAGTCTTTCAGAAATACATTCGCAATAATCAGGATAACGACAACAATCACAATCCCGGTAACGCTGCTCATGCCATATTTTGTGGTGCGGCGTCCCAGCGATGCCTGAATTTCGCGCCAGTTAATAATGATTCCAATGATGGTGAGGACTGCGCCAACACCGAGCGGAATGAGAGAGGCGACACTCCAGACACCGAGCACCCAGTACACAATCAGCCCGATAAAAACCAGCGCTATCCCGATCCAAAAGCTGTATCGTTTCATTAACTCCATCGGATTAGCCCCTCCACTTTGTTGATTCAATAGATTGATACGTCAGAAAGAGTCCCAGAAACATAAAACTGGCATAATACACCAGATGCGTGGTGTCGAAAACGCCTTTCGTGAAGTCATCCATATGACCGATCAGGGACACGTACTGTGCGATATGACTGAACGCCGTATCGCCGCTGCCCAACCAGCCGACCATCCAGAATAACATCATGATGGCAAACGTGCCGACGGCTGCAATAATCTGGTTTTCGGTCATCGATGAAATCAGCACGCCAACTGAGACTGTTGCAATGCCCAGGAAGAGCAATCCGAGGTATCCCATAATGGTGGGAACCATTTCCGGCTGTCCGTAAATCGTTAAAATGAGCGGATAGATAAACGAGATCACGATCATCACTGCATACAATGAAAACGCAGCAAAAAACTTCCCAAGGATCAACTGGGAGTTGGTCACCGGAGAAGTCAGCAGCAGTTCCATCGTCCCGCTGCGCTTATCTTCGGAAAACGAGCGCATGGTTATCATCGGAATCATAAAGAGCGCAATGATACTCATATTCGATAACAGCGGCCGAATCAGAAACTCGTTCACGTTCACCGGGATATTCTGTCCCATCTGCTGCGCCCGAAACATCGCCTGCATCTGAATGTTCAGAAATCGCGTCAGCAGTGCGTAAAAAAACACACCGGAGATTGCGACGAACAACGCAATCACCACATAGGCAATCGGTGAGGTGAAGTACGATTTCAAGTCACGTTTGTATAAAATCCACGTGTTTCTCATGCTGCCACCTCCTGTTCTTCGGTCGTCAGTTCCAGGAAGACATCTTCAAGTGTTCGCGAAATCGGTCGCAGTTCAAGCAATCCCCAGTCGTTGGTGACAATGGTTTTCGCCACCTCGCGCCGGACACTTTTCCCTGGTTCACAATCTACGCGAATCGCGGTGGCAGTTCCCGCGGCCGAAGCCCCCGAATCGAGATTCACGGTTTTTACTCCGTCAACCGCACCAATTTTTTCCTGGATGGCGTCAAACGGTCCGTCCACCTGCAGAACCAGCGATTCGCCGCTGTCCACGCTGGACATCAAATTTTCGACGGTATCCTCCGCCACGATGCGACCACGATTAATAATCACCACCCGTTCGCACGTCATACTCACTTCCGGCAGAATATGCGTGGATAAAATAATCGTGTGATCTGCAGCTAAACTTTTTATGAGTTCCCGAACTTCGATTATCTGTTTCGGATCAAGGCCAACAGTAGGTTCATCCAGAATCAGCACATCCGGCTCATTGATCAGCGCCTGCGCAAGACCAACACGCTGCCGGAATCCTTTGGAAAGCTTTTTGATTAAACGATTCTGCATCTCCCCGAGCGTAGTCAGTTCAACCGCGCGATCCACCTGCTTGCTGATTTGACTTTTCGCGACACCTTTCAGCGCCGCCACAAACCGCAGGTAATCGGTCACCCGCATTTCCGGATATAACGGCGGATTTTCCGGCAGATAGCCTATTCGCTTTTTCACCTCCATTGCCTCATCAAAAACATCGTACCCGGCAACGGAAACCTGTCCTTCCGTGGCAGGCATAAAACTAGTGATAATACGCATTGTCGTCGTTTTCCCGGCAGCATTCGGCCCAAGAAATCCGACGATTTCTCCTTTCTCAACCCGAAAGGAGACGTTATCCACTGCCAGCGTCGGTCCGTACCGCTTCGTCACATTCTGTACTTCAATCACCGTGGCTCTCCTTTGTTTTCTGTTGGTAATGTGTTCTGTTGTTCTGCATCAATTGCATTCGATTCCTTTTCTTCGGTGGATGTCAAAATAATTTTGGTGTCATCCACAATTTCGTGCGCGCCGGAAAGCACGTCCTTTGCTTCTTCCAGAGATGCCTCATGCTTAGCGAATTTCACCAGATCCGAGAGAGAGAGGACGTCTCTGATGGTTTTCAGTGTTGAGTCAGCAATTTGAGTGGACGGGAGTTCCCGGAGGACTTCTGTGGTTGTCATCTCCAGCGCGCCGATAAAATAGCGATCTTCAAAATAGGCCCGGATCGTTTCGGAGACTTCACTAAAATGTTGTTTCATCGCCCCGTGGCCTGGATAATTGGCTTTTTCAATAGCACGGAGCCGTTTATAGGCGCGTTCGTGTGCGGACTGTCTTCGTTCCGCTGGAGTCATTTCCGGCTCAGTTTCCCTCGACTCTCGTTTTCGCAAGCGCCAGACAATAATTCCCACGAGAATTAAAACAAAAATGCCAAGGATAATCCAGAGCCAGGGAATGTTACGAGGCAATGCCATCAACGGTTTGATATCTTTGAGATCATTGGCATCCGGTGGGACTAAAGTGAGGATTGCAACCTTCACTGAATCTGAAGCGAACTGGAGTGGCTTTTGAGAAGTATCCGGCGGCTGCACCGTGAACTGCACCGGCGGAATAGTATAATTTCCGGTATCGTACACCGCCAGAGCATAGGTAATGTTAGACACGTTTTTGGTCGATTTCTGCTGCACGTCCCGGACAGAAAAATCGCCGAGATTTTTTATCTCTGTGGGAAATTTTACAGTGTATTTGGGAGGATGATCGACTGCGATATTGAGGTGAAAAACATCACCTACAAAGCCGTGAGTAGTATCGATGTTAGTGCTTACCGCCACCTGCGCTGAGGCAGAAAACGGTAGCGCTAATGCAAGAAGAATGATGGCGACAATCGTTCCGGGGTGAACGCGACGCATCATTGTAAAACTGTTGCTCCTGATGTTACTGCAATTTCGTCCATCTTATCTGAATCTTCGTTCCCGCATTTTGAAAAATTTCATCACAGGTTCCACGTAGGATTCGTCCGTGCGAATTTGAACCGAGTCCATGTTGATACTCGTAAACAGATCTCTCAGTTGGGTTTGGCGATTTTCCACACTGACTCTGAACAGCTCGCGCAGTTCTTTGTCACGCGTATCCACCAGCATTTCTTCGCCGGTTTCCGGATCCTGCAACCGAAGTAATCCGACTTCCGGCAGTTGCTCTTCTTTGGGATCGATCAGCCAAAAACCTATCATATCGTGCTTTTTATTTGCTACTCTCAACGATCGTTTAAAGCTGTGATCCCAGAAATCACTGAGAAGAAAGACGACAGAACGCCGGCGCTGGACGTTCAACAGATATTCCACCGCCTGCTGAATATCGGTTCCGGACGATTCCGGTTCAAACGCCAGGATTTCCCGGATCAATCGCAAGATGTGCGTGCGGCCCTTCCGCGGCGGCACGTATTTTTCGATCTGGTCAGTGAACATGATCAGGCCGACTTTGTCATTATTTTTAATCGCCGCAAAGGAAAGCAACGCTGCTAACTCAGCCGCAATTTCTGTTTTCATCTGGCGTACTGAGCCAAACGATTCCGAGGCGCTGGCGTCCACCAGCAGCATCACAGTGAGTTCACGTTCTTCCTCGAGCACTTTAACATAAGGGCGATCGTTGCGGGCGGTGACGTTCCAGTCGATCATACGAATGTCGTCACCGACCTGATATTCGCGGACTTCCGCGAATTCCATTCCGCGACCTTTGAAAATGCTGTGGTATTCACCGCTGAATACATCGTTGACTAAATGACGGGTCCGGATTTCAATCCGGCGTACTTTGCGAATGATATCTTGAGAAATCATGAACAGTTTATAACAATATTCAGAAAGTTTCTCCCAATAATAGGCTCAAAATCTGGAAACGCTCACTCCCCGGAAAAGTTTCTTACTATTTCCGGAAAAATTCCTGCACAATATTACGGCACTTCAATCTGTGCAAAAACCTGTTTGATGACCTCTTCCGAAGTAATCTCCTCCGCCTCGGCTTCGTAGGTCACCGTTACGCGATGCCGGAGCACGTCCATTCCAATAGCGCGGACATCATCTGGTGTGACGTAGCCACGGCGCTGCAGAAAGGCGTGTGCCTTGGAGGCCAGCGTGAGATAAATGGAAGCACGAGGTGACGCGCCGTACTGAATGAGCGGCTTCAAATCGTCGAGTCCGTGCTCTTCCGGTTGGCGGGTCGCAAACACCAGATCGATGATATAGTTGGCGATTTTTTCGTCCATATAGACGTTATCGGTGACCTGCCGCGCCCGGATGATCATGTCCGGTTCGACCACCGGATTCGCCACCGGCTTGCTGTTGGTATGCGCCATCCGTCGCAGGATTTCGCGCTCTTCCTCTTTGTTCGGATAATCTATCTTAATTTTCAGCATAAACCGATCGACCTGTGCCTCCGGCAGCGGATAGGTTCCTTCCTGCTCGATGGGGTTTTGGGTCGCCAGCACCAGAAACGGGTCGTCCAGCAGAAAAGTCTCTTCGCCGATGGTGACCTGTCGCTCCTGCATTGCTTCCAGTAAAGCGCTCTGCACCTTTGCCGGCGAGCGGTTAATTTCGTCAGCCAAAATAATATTGGAAAAGATCGGCCCCTTTTTGGTGGTAAATTCACCGTCCTTCTGATTGTAAATCAGCGTTCCGATCAAATCGGCAGGCAGCAGATCAGGCGTAAACTGAATCCGCTGGAATTTGGTATTAATGGTTTTGGAAAGCGTATTCACCGCTAGCGTCTTCGCTAGACCGGGAACACCTTCCAGTAAAATGTGGCCGTTAGTGAGCAGAGCAATCATCAGGCGCTCGATCATATACTTTTGCCCGACGATTATTTTGCCTACTTCGGTATAAAGATTGTCAATAAACTCGCTTTCGCGTTGGATCTGTTCGTTCAGTTCGGTAATGTCTGCCGGCATCTTACTTGTCCTGTCCTCCTGTCGTCATACTCTGCATTCCACCCAGTGAATCGGCGCTCGGGATGAAGTCCAGATCATCCAGTGATTTGCCCAGATGTGAAATTTCAAAATTCACCGCTTCCGCCAGATCATCTGTGGGATAAATATCCAGGAAATGCTGATACTCCTGCCGCGCCTTGTTGTAATCGTTGATGTAATTGGCAAACATATAGCCAATCATAAACTGCGATTTCGGTCCCCACTTGGTCGCGGGATAATTCTCCGCCACAAAGCGATAGTGTTTTAGCGCATCTTGATACTTTTTAAAATGGTTTAAATAGAGGTCAGCCAGCGTGAAATTCGCTTTGGCCTCTAAGGTGTCGGACAGATTTTCAGTGTTTACCAGTTGTTTAAAACTGTCGAGCGCCTGATCGTATTTTTCCTGCTCTGTAAACTCCATCCCCTGTTTCCAAAGCTCCGTGGGAGATTGCTGTTGTGCACATCCCGCAATCAGAATAAACAGAAATGCTGCAAGTGCTGTTCTCTTCAACATGATTCCTCCGTTTAATAATCTTTGATAACCTGTGAACAAAGATTGTAATTTTAATAAAACATGGCCGACGACTCAACCATCATCTCAGTTTGAATCAATTGAAATTTAATGTCTTCAATTTACTTGAGTTCCGAACCTTTTACACTTTCCGAAATCTCGCCGTCGCCATCCTGCCCAACTGCCTGTTTTTCCGTCCGGAAAAGAATGTGTCCGTTTTCGACATCAATTGTGACTTTATCGCCCGGTTCAATTGAATTATTCAGGATATCGGTGGCAAGTTTGTCGATAACTTCACGCTGTAAAACACGCTTCACCGGTCGTGCTCCAAAAGATGGATCGTAGCCGAGATCTGCAAGATGTTTAACCGCTGCGTCGGTCAATTCGGCTTCAATGCGCATAGCCGCAATTCGTTTGTAGAGCCGCTGAAACTGCAACTCAACGATCTGTTCCACATCTTCAAGCTTTAACGGCTCGAAAACAATGACATCGTCAATCCGGTTCAAAAATTCCGGTCGCACGTTCTGCCGCAGCTGATGGAGCACTTCTTCCTTCATCTCCTCGTAAATAATCTCTTTGTTGGATTCGGTCATCTGATCCATTTTGTTCATAATGAATTGCGATCCGAGATTCGAGGTCATGATGATTATAGTATTCCGGAAATTGACAACTTTACCTTTGTTATCCGTGAGGCGTCCGTCGTCCAGCACCTGCAGCAGAATGTTAAACACATCCGGATGCGCTTTTTCGATTTCGTCGAAGAGCACCACCGAGTACGGTTTTCTGCGCACCGCTTCGCTCAGCTGTCCGCCTTCATCGTAACCAACGTATCCCGGAGGCGCTCCGATCAATCGCGCGACGGAGTGTTTCTCCATATATTCGGACATATCGAGGCGAACCAGCGCGTTTTCATCGTCGAACAGAAATTCTGCCAGAGATTTTGCCAGCTCGGTTTTTCCAACGCCGGTGGAGCCAATAAAAATAAACGTTCCAATCGGTCGATTCTCGTCCTGCAAACCCGCTCGTGCACGACGGATGGCATTTGATACGGCAGTAATCGCTTCATCCTGTCCAATGACACGACGGTGGAGCCGATCTTCCATTTTCAGCAGTTTCTCGCGCTCGGTTTCCATCATCCGGCTGACCGGAATGCCGGTCCATTTGGAAACAATTTCAGCGATATCTTCAGCGGTGACTTCCTCTTTGAGGAGCGCTTTTCCTTCGCTGCGGACTCTTTCCAACTCTTTGATTTTATTGTCGAGACTCTTTTGTAACTCCACCAGACGTCCGTGCTGCAACTCAGCGGCTTTTTCCCAATCACCGGAACGAGTGGCGCGTTCCGCGGCCATTTTGGTTTCGTCGATGATTTTCTTCAGCCGCTGAACATCCTGCAAAATCTGCTTTTCGTTTTCCCAGTCTGCTTTCAAAGCATCAGACTCTTCCCGCAGATCTGCCATCTCTTTCTGGACTTTCTCCAGGCGACGTTTTGCACTGGCGTCATCCTCTTTTTTCAGTGCGCGGCTTTCAACTTCCAGCTGACGTAACCGGCGTTGAACCTCGTCCAGTTCTTCAGGGAGGCTGTCAATTTCCGTGCGCAATTTACTAGCCGCTTCGTCAATCAGATCGATCGCTTTGTCCGGTAGAAAGCGCTCAGTGAGATAGCGATGAGACAATTCCGCTGCGGAAACCAGCGCGTCATCCAGAATCTGGACGCCGTGATGTACCTCATATTTTTCCTTTAATCCGCGCAGGATTGATATAGTGTCTTGTACGGACGGCTCTTCAATCATAATTGGCTGGAAGCGCCGTTCCAGCGCCGGATCTTTTTCAATGTATTTTCGATATTCATCGATTGTTGTAGCGCCAATCGCGCGCAATTCTCCACGAGCCAGCTGTGGCTTCAACATATTGGAGGCATCGACTGCACCTTCTGCTGCGCCTGCGCCCACAACGGTGTGCAACTCATCGATAAACAGGATAATTTCGCCCTCAGATTCGGAGACTTCTTTCAAGACCGCTTTGAGCCGATCCTCGAACTCACCGCGGAATTTCGCTCCGGCAATCAGTGAGCCAATATCCAGCGCGATGATTTTTTTCTCCTGCATCGTAGTCGGCACGTCACCTTCGGTAATCCGCTGGGCGATGCCTTCGGCAATGGCGGTCTTTCCAACTCCCGGATCGCCTATCAATACCGGATTGTTCTTTTTACGTCGTGAAAGCACCTGCAATACACGGCGGATTTCTTCATCTCTGCCAATGATCGGATCTAGTTTTCCGCGACGTGCCATCTCGGTTAAGTCCCGGCCAAATCGCTTCAGCGCTTCGTATTTCTCTTCCGGATTCTGATCGGTGACACGCTGTCCGCCACGGATATCTTTCAACACCTTCAGAACAGCGTCTTCGCTCACTCCGCTGGATTTTAACATCTGCGCCGAATTGCTGTGGCTGGCTTTGATAATTCCAAGCAGCACGTGCTCATTGCTGATATATTCGTCGTTGAGTTGCTGGGCAAATTTTTCCGCGGAGCTGAATACGGAATTCAAATCTTGCGATAAAGTTGCTTGTCCGATCCCGCCACCGCTCTGTCGCGGCAGACTTTCCACTTCGTTTTGGATATCCCGGTGTAGCTGACTTAAATCCACACCAATCTTTTGCAGTACTGATTTGATTACCCCTTCAGGTTGCTCAAGGATATAGTTCAGATAATGCGCCACCTGGACTTCAGGATTTCCCTGTTCCTGTGCCTTGTCCAGGGCGCCTTTTACAGCCTCCTGAACTTTCAGTGTCATATTGTCAAATGAGATCATAGCCATCCTCCATTAAAAAGCATATTGCAAGGCTAATGTTGTGACCCATCGTTTTTCATACGATTTCAGACTGCCAAATTTTCTTCCAAAATCCAGCCGAACCGGCCCCAGCGGCGTTGCATACGTCAAACCGACTCCTGAAGTATATCGCATTCCAAGGATATCGAGTTTGGAGTAATCCGGCCATAATTGTCCTGCATCCATAAACAATTCTGCACCCAATCCTTTATATATCGGGAATCGCCATTCCATGTTCCCAATCAGTTTGACCTTGTCACCCACCGCGACCACTTTTCCATCAACCATCGTTGTTTTTAACCGATCAGTGGCAAATCCGCGGACACTCGTGGCACCACCGAGACGAAACAGCTCATAATCAGGAATCCGCTGGGTGAGTGCGTTATACGCGTGTAAGGAGCCGACTTTTATGCGTCCCGCCAGCGTCGAACCGAACGGGAATTTCCAATATTTGCTTAAAGAGACTTCCACGCGATAAAAATCCGCATCACCGCCAAGTATGCCACCAAAGAATTTAGGCTCCACCTGGATAACGGTTCCCTGGCGCGGATAGAGGAAATTCTGTCGCGTATCGCGACGGAACAGAAACTCAATGCTCCGTTCCTGATTGCGCTCAATCTGAGTCGTCAATGGCGTTCCCTGGGGAAGCCGGGTTTTCTGCCAGCGGATCGTGGAGCGCAAAGTCAGTAATCGGCGCTGCGTATGTAAAAAAGTTAAATCAGTCCCGTACTGAAAAATTGGCGTGGTCGAGCTGCTATACAAATCGTAATCATAATAAATACGAAGAGTGGTCGGCACACGCCAGCGCCAGAGCCACGGTTCGGTATAACTGACTTCAGCTTTCGGTAAGAAATCTTTGGGATTATTCACGTTAATTCGTCCGGCAACCAGCACACTGAGACGTCGTCCGCTCGAAAGTAAATTCCGGTGCAGCCATTCCGTAGAAAGTTCCAAAGAAGTATACGGTTCACCGCTGCTGGAAGCTTTTTCCTGACCGGCACCAATATCAAAACGAATCGTCCGGAAGTGCATTTCCCGCACGTGAACCTGCAGTGTCACCAATTGTGAATCAGCGGTGGTTGGAATGGGTGTAATATTGACATCCGCAAAGAGCCCGGTTTCAAAAATTCTGCGCTGACTTTCTCGCAATTGCTTCTCGTTATAAAGATCATCACGTTCGAGCAAAATTTCACGGCGCACCACATTCGGCCGCACATCGAGCAATCCGTTAATTTGTATCGAACCAATGTACACGGTTTGTTTTTCGTTTATATCGATGATGATATTTACGGTATTTCCCTCAATACGGTACGTGTTGCGAATTCGAACGAACGGCTTTCCTTTGTTTTTATATTGCAATTCCAGGGCATCAAGTGCATCCTGGAACTGATACTGATTAAACGGAATTCCCGGAGTAAACGCTTCGAAATACTGCATTACGACTTCGTCGGAGAGAATTACATTGCCGCTGACACTGATATCTCCCACCCGAAACTGTTGCCCCTCGTGAATGGAAAGATACACATCTACCTTATTTCCTGGGGCCACGTGAAAGGAATCCAACACAGTGCAGTTGATATATCCATGGCGCTTATAAAATGCGATCAGATTGACGCGATCCAAATTCAGCACACGCTTGTTAAACTCTGAAGCCACTCCAAAAGTCGATAATTTACCGGTATGCAGGTTCAGTTGATCTTTGAGTTCATCTGTGGTGAATGCATTATTTCCAGTGATATTTATGGATTGCACCCGATAAGTCGCAGTACGAAACATCTGTTGGGCATTACCGGCTCCAATACCGAATATCACCAGCATTACAATCGTCAGAATATGGAAATTGCGGCGCACAGTCTCTTAATAGTTATATTTTAATCGGTAGTTAAAGTGATAGAGCCCGTTTTCGTCAACCTGTCCAACTAAAGACATATACCGATTCAGTTGATACTCCAGGCCGATCAGGTTGTTGGGGTTGGTAGAAAAGAAATCCCGCTTATACGTAAAATACAGGTTCGAGGTTACCCGGCGGCCAACCGTAATAGTGACGGGTTTATTGGCCGCCTGAATCTCCTGCAAACTTTGTCCCTGCGTTTCAACGTTGAAGGTTTCTAAACCAATCAGCTGGTTTCCATAACTCTCCAGCTGTCGCTCGAGATAGGCCGAGAGCACGGGCTGAATATCCGGAGTAACCAAACCTTGCTGTTCAATTTGCTGGTTGAACGTCAACAGCGATAAAATTTCACTTTGGCTGTACTGCTTATTGGGATCTTCCGGATCTGCAGCTGCCAGACTAATGGTGGGATCATCCATCTCACCCGTCAAGGTGATAGTTACCTGGACATTTTCAATTTTTGTCGTTGCGACAATATTCAACCGTGGATTAAATTCAACCGGGTCAAAAGTAATTTGTCCTTCTTCAATATTGAAGGTGCCGTTATAATAAAATTTTCCCCGAATAACATTCAATACGCCAGAGAATCGAGTCGATTCATCCCCGTGCCTGAGAATGTATAAATCGCCGTCAAATTCAGCATTGACCTGGTTATTGCGGATATAGAAATCTCCAGGAAAGACAGCGTGCAGGTTATACTCAATATACCGACCTTTTCCGGTTGACGGTTCGCGGGGAGTTCCTCCCTTGGTGAAGTCCATCCGCAACACCATTTCTTCAGGATCAATATCTCCTGCAATAATCAAGGAATCTCTTCCGGTCAGCGTCAGATTTGCGTCGACGACACCCTCAACTTCACTCAACAATGAGCGAATATAGATTTTGTTTCCGGTCAGCGACAGGTTGAGTCCGGGGTTAAAAAATTTCCTGAAATCCAGCATACCGGTAACATTTACATTTTCGCCCTTTGCTGGTATTTCTCTGTTAAATAGTTTGGAGAACCAGTGTTTAATTCGGTTAAATGTCCCCTGAATAATTTCCCGCTCGCGTTCTTTATGCATCTGAGCAGAGAAACTATTGATCGTCATTTTGTTATTTCTCAGGATGCCTGACGCGGAGACATCGGTGACTTCATTCTCCAGTGTTGTGACTTCAACTTGTCCATTGCGCGCTGTAAAGGAGCCATTTCTTATCGGATTATTTGGAGTTCCCAAGACGTCAAGGGAAAGGCTGAACTCTCCGTTAATAGCGTCAACATCTCCCATATAACGCTCAAGGAATTGCAGGTGGGTCGTATTCCCTTCAAAGTGCAGATTCATTTCACGATCGCGATCTAACCGAATTTCACCAGCGGCAAAATCCATGTGAAGAGGTAGCGTTCCATTGCCTGTAAAAATGTTGCCGGGTGCTCCTTCATCCAAATAGAGATCCTGAAAGTTGAGTTGGTTGTTCGCATATTTTATTTTTGCCACAAGGCTATCGCCGGTAATCCGATCAAATTTTGGTTGTAACACTGTAAGATTAGCTTGCAGCACAGGCGCTCCCCAATCTCCGCTGACTGTCACTTCTCCAGTCGCCGAACCAGCTATATCCTGCGCTAATGGAATGTATGGACTGTATTTTCCCAGGTGAACGGCTGATAAATCAATTTTTCCTTGTATCGGCATTGATTGACCCAGCACAATTGTATCTTGTTGAATCGCTTTTTCTAAATTCCACGGGAACTGTCCCGTTGCAGTAATTTCTCCACCAGCCGGGCTTTGGAAATATCCTTGTTCAAGTTTCACTAATCCGTTATAGTAGTTGCCATTGAGTCGTACCTGGGAATATTGCAGATCCTTTACAAATACATCAGAGAGCAAAAGATCCGATTGAACAAACTGCTTCCCTTTCACATTGCGATAAGTGACTTCGCCATTCAGTGTTCCGGTAAAAGGCAAGGGTTTCTTTAAGAGCTGATTGAGCGGGGTGATATTAATATTCGTGAATTCGACGTTCGTTGACAGACTATCCGTTTGTCCAACTTTTCCCTGAAACGACAGGAAGCCATCGTTGAGCCCAATAACTCCCTTTGATAAGTAGATACTGCGTTGCTGAATCTGAAAGGGCAGTTGTGTTCTGTTGTGTGCAAAGGTTTTACCAAATCTTAATTCTACTGTTTGAATGACACCGGTCAGATCTTTGGACATTTTTCCGCTAAGATACAGATGATCCTCACCATTTTCGAAGCGCAGGCCTCGCAATCGGATAGTGTCTCCGGTCGCTTGGAGTGTCAAACTGCCACTCGCGACATCCTGCCCCCACGCTAAACCATTCCGGGCTTCAACGAACAGATTCCCAGGACCAACCTTCTGGACGTTGGTGAAATCAAAATACCCGGCAATATCAGCGAAGTGAAATTCCTGATAACCAAAATTTTTCATCTGCACCCGGCCAGTGACTGCGGTTGAGTCAGTCGTTCCCGTGGCACGGACAAAGCCGTTGGCCTCTCCGTAGATCTTGGGTAGATGCAACATTTCAGTGATATAATCAAAGCGCTGGGTTTGGTACCGGATATTCGCCGTGAATTGACGAGTCGGGATATAGTACCATCCCTGGAAAAGTGCTTGCGTTGCGGCCATGCGCACTTTCAAACTATCCGCGACGCGCAAAGTGTCGTTGACATACTCAACATTTCCCTGTGCACTTGAGAAATTATATCCGTTTACGGTAGCCGGATTGACGTCAATTTTCGCTGATAACTTTGGATGTGTAAGATTTCCGGAGGTTTCCTTCACCTCAATATCTCCACTGAAATTCGTGTGAGGAACGTCCTCCAAAATTTCGGCAAGGTTCAAATCTGCCAGAGATACGTTAAGCTTGCCCCCGGCGCCGAATTGATATTCCCCGGTTAAATCCAGATTACTCGTACCAACCTGAATTGGCGCCTTATGAAGAAAGAGTGTTTTGCCTGTTACCTGTGCGTGTACGTTGCCGCGAACTTTAGTTTTACCGACAATATGGCCATTAAAAGCGGTTATAACATTCCAGGTCTTTAAATCACTTTGCACGGACCCGTGAACGGACCATTGATCGTGTAAATGTGAGTCAATACCCAGAAAAGGCAAAACGTTTCCCAGCGAAAATTGATCTACACGATATTTCAGGGCAAGACCAGTTAAGGGATTTGTTCCAATGGCTCCGTGAATCTCAGCCGCCGCAGAATCGTATTTAAACTGAGCATTATCTACTACGATTGAATCAGGATACTGATGCACCAGGAATTTGATACTCCGTAACCGCTGGGAAGTCTCCAACGCCTTTAACGAACTGAAGTCGCCGGTAATAGTTAAGGCTTCCGGGCCCTGGTGAATTTTCATCGCCCCGGTAATTTGAGTTACCTGCACTTGTTCGCCAGCAGTGGGATAGATAAACTGCCCTTCTTCTATGCTCAAATTCTCAATGGTGAATTGCCGTTTTTCCAGCGACGGAGTCGTTCCGGCGCCCGATTTCAATCGTGTAAGCAAATGCATATATCCTGGGCCGAAATGAACCACCGGCCGGATTAGATGAATTTTATCGATAGCAAACTGACCGATGACTATTTTCCAGAGCGAATAATTTATTGAGATACCATCTGCAGTAAATAAAACGCTGTCACTATCTGTGGAAACAATAACGGATTCACCTTCCAATTGATTCAGAAAGTTCCCGGTGAGATTAGCAGTTTCAACCTGCAATCCGTAGCGTGATGATAACTGCGAATTAAAATAACTCATTAATTGTGAAGTCCAGAGGGATGGACGTACCAATATTAAAAGCGCAAACATTGCGAGGGCGACTACCATCAATGTAAAGAATATAAGTCGTCGTCTCATCGTTGCACGGTGACGGTTATACTTCGGTGATTGTCTCTTAACATATTGGAAAAATACAAACTTTTGTATGCCCTGCCATCATTAATCCGCCCAATTTACGTAAAAAAGCGAAGGAAAGTTTCCTCTCCTCCGCTTTTTGGGTTCAATGTGGATAAATTAGTTCAGCGAACTACTTATTTTTCGTCGTCATCCACGACTTCAAAATCCGCATCTTCGACTTCTGCATCTTCAGTTTCCTGTTGAGAGCCATTGGTCTGCTCCGCACCGCCGCCGGGTTGTTGCTGTTGCTGCTGTGCTTCACCCTGTGCCTTGGTCCGATCATACATCTTACTTGAGATGCCACTCCAGGTCTCGTTCAACTCTTCAGTCATCTGCTTGATCTTCTCAAGATCCTCGCTGTCTTTGACTTCCTTGAGATTCTCTTTGGCTTTCTCGAGTTGCGATTTTTCGTCGTCGGACAACTGGTCATCAAACTCTTTGATATTTTTCTCGGTCTGATACACCAGATTATCTGCCTGGTTTTTCGCCTCAACTAACTCACGCTGATGTTTATCTTCTTCGGCGTGTTCTTCAGCATCTTCGACCATTTGATCAATTTCCTGATCGGACAAACCGCTGGAAGCCTCGATCCGGATGCTCTGTTCTTTGCCGGTCGCTTTGTCTTTTGCGGAAACGTTTAGAATACCGTTTGCATCAATATCAAACGTGACCTCGATCTGCGGGACACCGCGTGGCGCTGGTGGAATGCCGTCTAAATGAAAACGCCCAATGGTTTTGTTTGCGCGCGCCATTTCGCGTTCACCCTGCAGGACGTGGATTTCCACCGAGGTTTGATTATCAGCGGCGGTGGAGAAAACCTCGGTCTTCCGGGCAGGAATGGTAGTATTGCGTTCGATGAGTTTGGTAAAGACGCCGCCAAGTGTTTCGATTCCGAGGCTCAACGGAGTAACATCGAGCAAGAGTACATCTTCAACGTCACCTGCTAATACGCCACCCTGAATTCCGGCACCGATTGCGACAACTTCGTCCGGGTTGACGCCTTTGCGTGGCTCTTTGCCAAAAATCTCTTTCACAATTTCCTGCACAGCAGGAATCCGGGTTGAACCGCCAACAAGAATCACCTCATCAACATCGCCCGCTTTCATGCCGGCATCTTTGAGCGCGCTTTCACACGGTTTTCTGGTTTTTTCGATAAGATCGTCAACCAGCTGCTCAAACTTTGCCCGCGTTAAAGTTAAATTCAGATGTTTCGGACCAGAACTATCCGCGGTAACAAACGGGAGATTGATTTCCGATTTCATCGTACCAGAAAGTTCGATTTTGGCTTTTTCAGCGGCTTCTTTCAATCGCTGCAATGCCATCGGATCTTTACTCAGATCAATGCCTTCCTGATTCTTAAACTCCTGCGTAATCCACTTGATAACGCGCTGATCAAAATCGTCACCACCGAGATGGGTGTCACCATTCGTACTCTTGACTTCGAATACACCATCGCCAAGTTCCAGGATGGAAATATCAAACGTTCCACCACCCAAATCGAATACAGCGATTTTTTCATCTTCTTTTTTATCCAAACCGTATGCCAAGGATGCCGCTGTCGGCTCATTGATAATACGTCGGACATCCAGTCCCGCAATTTTACCAGCATCTTTGGTTGCCTGCCGCTGACTGTCATTAAAATAGGCCGGAACCGTGATTACCGCTTCGGTAACCTTTTCCCCAAGATAATCTTCGGCGGTCTGCTTCATCTTTTGCAGCACCATCGCCGAGATCTCCTGTGGCGTATACTCTTTATCGTCAATTTTTACTTTTACTAAATTATTTTCACCGCGAATTACCTGAAATGGTACTTCCTCAATTTCATTACTGACTTCGCCGTATGCCCGGCCCATAAAACGCTTAATTGATGAAATCGTTTTATCCGGATTAGTTACGGCCTGCCGCTTTGCCGGTTGGCCAATCAGACGCTCACCATCTTTGCTAAACGCCACCACGGATGGAGTGGTTCTTCCACCTTCCGCGTTCTGTATAACCTTTGGCTCGCCACCTTCCATAACTGAAACACACGAGTTGGTGGTCCCAAGGTCAATACCGATAATTTTTCCCATGGTAATACTACCTCCTGTTAAACCTTATATCTCATTTTCAAAGTTTTCATTTCGCTTACATATGTACAAGGACTATACCAACAACAAATCCGGCTTAAAAAGTGTACATATTGGCAGAGATACATTTACAAAATCGGCGAAAGTGGCAGGTACTGACAATAACGCAGGGAAATAAAAAAGCCCTGTCATCCAAAGATGACAGAGCTCCTTAGCATTTTCTCTTTGGTTTCTTATTTAGTTACGACGATTGGGATCTTCAGCAATCTCTTCCGGATCCAATGTTTCCTGGATGAATCGCAGTTCATCATCAGCAACTTCAACCCGGATGATGCCGCTGTCCTTGAGATCTCCACTCAAAATACGTTCAGCAATCGGATTTTCAATCAGTCGCTGAATCTCGCGCCGCAACGGCCGCGCACCATAATCGAAGTTATACCCTTCGCTGATCAGGAATTTCTTGGCGTCATCGGTCAAATGCACATCAAAAGACTGTGACTTCGTGTTTTCCTTGATCTCTTCAACCAAGTTATCAACAATCATTAAGAGATGCTCTTTGGAGAGCGGACGGAAAATTATTACGTCATCCAGTCGGTTCAGAAATTCCGGATTGAACAGACGTTTTACTTCGTCTTCCACCTTGTTCTTCATTGAATCGTAAACAGACTGTGCATCCGTTCCACCAAACCCAAATGTCTGATGTCTCAAGCGACTAGTACCAACGTTCGAGGTCATAATAATAATTGTATTTTTGAAATCAACTCGTCGACCAAGACTATCGGTTAAAATGCCATCTTCAAGAATCTGTAACAAGATATTAAAGACATCCGGGTGCGCTTTTTCGATTTCATCAAGCAGCACCACCGAATACGGATTCCGGCGGACACGCTCAGTCAATTCGCCACCTTCTTCGTATCCAACGTATCCAGGAGGCGCTCCCACTAAACGGGAGACGGCAAATTTTTCCATATATTCGGACATATCGATTTTGACCAAAGCGTCTTCCGAATCAAACAGATAATTGGCAAGCTGTTTAGCGGTCTCGGTTTTTCCAACACCTGTCGGCCCCAGAAACAGGAATGATCCAATCGGACGCCGCGGATTCTTCAATCCGGCGCGTGCCCGTTGGATTGCTTTTGCCAACTTCTCGAGTACTTCATCCTGACCAATAATCCGTTCTTTCAGATTTTCGGACATCTTGAGCAATTTCTGCGATTCAGATTCCTGAACCTTGCTGACAGGAATCCCTGTCATAATTGAGACGACATCCGCAATGTCTTCTTCTGTCACCTCAACAATGTGCTTCTGTTCTTCTTCCTCCCAGCGGTTTCGGGCATCGTCCAGTTCTTCCCTGAGCCGGCGTTCTTTGTCGCGATAGTTGGCGGCTTCCTCGAACTGCTGCGCCTTAACGACCTCTTCCTTCTGCTGGCGCACATCTTCAATTTTCTGTTCCAGATCAAGAATTTCATCGGGGACTACAATATTTTTCAAATGAATGCGTGACCCGGCTTCATCCATTACATCAATCGCTTTATCCGGCAAGTATTTATCTGTGATATAACGATGGCTCAGCCGGACTGACGAATCAATAGCGGCATCGTTGTATCGGACACCGTGATGATCCTCATAACGATCCTTTAAGCCGTATAATATTTTAATCGTTTCCTGCACCGATGGCGGCTGCACCAGGATCTTCTGGAAACGCCTCTCCAGCGCACCGTCTTTCTCGATGTATTTCCGGTATTCATCCATAGTTGTTGCACCGATGCACTGAATTTCACCGCGTGCCAGCGCCGGTTTGAACATATTTGAAGCATCCAGTGAACCCGAGGCGCCTCCGGCACCGACGATAGTATGCAACTCATCGATGAACAGAATAATTTCGCCTTTGGATTCCTGCAATTCGGACATAATCGCCTTCATCCGCTCTTCAAACTGTCCGCGATACTTCGTGCCGGCAACAATGGCTGCCAGATCAAGGGAAATGATCCGTTTGTTGTACAGCACCCGGGAAACCTTGTGATTGTCAATGCGACTCGCCAAACCTTCGACAATCGCTGTTTTCCCAACACCTGGTTCGCCAATCAATACCGGATTGTTTTTCTTCCGGCGGGAAAGGATTTGCGCAACGCGCTCAATCTCTTTTTCGCGTCCGATCACCGGATCCAGTTTATTCTCTGCGGCCAGTTTGGTGATATCCTGTCCAAAATGGTCTAGAGCCGGGGTTTTCGATTTCTTCTTTTTAGTACTGCTGCCTGTATATTGTTGTTTACCTTCCATCATATCATCCAACTCATTTTTTATCGTTTCATAAGTAATACCAAAATTGGCAAGCACTTCTGCTGCAACTCCTTCAGTTTCCTGAGCGATAGCTAACAACAAGTGCTCACTACTGATAATATCCGAATCAAAATTCTGCGCTTCCACATACGTATGTTTCAGAATCCGTTCGGCGCGTTTCGTCAGTGGTAAGTGACCCAATGTGATTGTACTGGTCGAAGATTGAACAAGTTCCTGAATTGTCGATCGAAGTTCTTCCAGATCTGCGCCCAGCGATTCTAGAATTTCCACAGCCAAGCTATCTTCTTCTCTGAGTAAGCCCAGTAACAAATGTTCAGATCCAATATAATTATGCCCCAGACGGATGGCTTCCTCCTTGGCATACTGGATCACCATTTGGACTCGTTTTGAAAAATTATTTTTCATAATAGCACGGCATGTTCACTGTTAATTCTATTGCAATATAAAGATGCGGTGTTCCACAATCAACGCTAAGATAATTTTGCGGCAGAGAGATTAGTTTTTAATATCGCTTACATTGCCATCGCGAATCTCAAGGATTCGCTGCGCTTGCTCTGCAATAGAATCGTCATGGGTTGCAATGATGAAAGTTTGCTTATGTTCCCGGGAGAATGCAAGGATTGCCTGCAGTAATTGCCGTCCGGATTTCCGATCAAGATTGCCGGTGGGTTCGTCGGCCAGCACCAGTGCAGGATTATTCATTAATGCCCGAGCCAGCGCAACCCGCTGACGTTCACCACCGGAAAGCTGATGTGGATAGTGCTCCATTCGATTTTCCAGACCAAAGGTAGCCAGTAATTCCTTTGCCCTGTTGCGATGTTGCTCAGAAGTTGCCGTGTGAATCATCTTTGGAATTAACACATTTTCCAATGCCGTAAACTCAGGCAGCAGATGATGAAACTGAAATACAAATCCCAGAGATGTATTTCGCACCTGAGCCAATTTTCGCTGGGAAAGGTCTGCCAGGAGTTGTTCTTTCAGAGAAATTGTGCCGGCATCTGGCAGATCTAACGCGCCAATCAGATTTAGCAATGTCGTTTTACCGACACCACTCGGCCCCATCAAAGCAATAACTTCACCGGGATACACCGAGAAATTCACATCACTCAATACTTCGAGTTCAATATTCCCTGAACGATAGGTTTTTTTTAAATGCCGGACTTCGAGTAACGGCTCAATGCTCATACGAAATTGCCTCAATCGGTTGCAGTTTTTCTGCCTGTTTTGCGGGATACACGGCCGCCAAAAGGCTAAGTATTAGCGAAATGATAATAACTAAAGCGACATCAAAGGGCGAAAGAATCACCGGGACCGCATTAATAAAATAGATATCGCCTGGTAACTGAAAAAAACCAGTATAGGATTGAAAAAGCACCAAGCCGATTCCGAGTACCGTACCGATCGCTGTGCCGATTCCGCCAACGTACCAACCCTGCCGGAGAAAAATTCGTTGCACCATCCTGTCATCTGCACCAATGGTTTTCAGAATACCGATTTCTGAAATTTTCTCTAATACCAGCATCACCAGCGAGCTAATCAGATTGAAAGTTGCAACAATAATAATGAGTGTAAGTGCGATCAGACTGCCCCATTTTTCCATTGTCATCGCATTATACAGCGTTTGATGTCGCTGTCGCCAGGTATTGATTTCCAGTGATTCGTTTGTGGTTTGTGTCTTTATTGCGCCAGCGACATTATTGGACATTTCGAAATTATGCAGATAATACTCCACACCAGTAAATTTGCCAGAGAGGCGGAAAAGTTGTTGTCCTGCTCCCAGATTAGTAAAAATATACAGATCATCGTATTGAAACAGTTCCGCGCGGAATATACCAGAAACAATTCCCCGGATTACGGGCGGAGTTTGAAATGGTCCACGGGCTTCTAACGGGCTGATGATAGCAATTTCATCGCCAATTGTCACGCCTACTTTATCCGCCAGTTGATAGCCAATGACAAATTTGGGTTCCGCTCTGGTACCGAGATCAAAGGAGCCGGCGATCACTTCTTTGGACATTGGATATGTTTCGCCATTGAGGGAGAGCGCTTTGATATAAACGACTTCATTGCCAATATCACTGGACACCATCGCTTTACGCTCGATAAGCGGAACCGAGTATTTTACTTCAGAATTTTGCTCTCCAAGATCAATGAGGTGCGTCTCTGTTGCGTTGCTCATTGGAAACGCTTCTGCCATCACTGCGGGCTCAAAGGTTGTGACACGACTCGTAATCTCAGCCTGGAATCCATTCAACACTGACAGTGTGACTATGAGCGCGAAACAGCCAAGGGCTACTCCAATAATCGAAATAGTCGAAACGATACTGATGAGTTTCTCATCGTGTCTTGACACCCGAAAATAACGCCACGCGATCGTTTTCACAAAATTCGATTTACTCATGGACGATCGCCTCAATTGGTTCGCGTCGTGCCGCCCGGACAGCCGGATATAACGTCGCAATAATGGCAAAAATCAACGCAAGTCCATTAATTACAGCAAATTGTTCCCAGTGAAATTCGATCGGCAATTGGTTCATAAAATAGACTTCAGCGGGAATATGAATGAGCTGATACTGTTGCTGCAATGCTCCAAGTACGAGCGCCAGTCCAGAGCCAAGAATACAACCCAGAATTCCAATGATCAGTCCGTTCCAGACAAAGATACGCCAGATTTTATTTGAAGAACTGCCTAGCGCTTTCAGGACACCAATATCCCGGGTTTTCTCGATGACAATCATCATCAAAGTACTCATAATATTGAAAATTGCTACCAGAGCAATCAGGCCAAATACAATAATAATGGGATATTGCTGGCTTTTCAGCCACGCGAAAAGATTCGCGTGCCGGTCGTGCCACGTCACCGGATAATACGGATAACCCAGTTTATCCTGCAGTGTAATGGAAAACGGTTCCACTTCATCCGGATTTCTGAGCATCAATAAAAAGCCGTGGGCTTCGTCCGGCATCCGGAACAAAGATTGTCCTGCGTAGAGCGGTACATAGACAAACACATCATCGTAATCGCTCATTCCAGTATGATATAATGCTTCCAATCGGAACTGTTTTGCACGCGGTTGATTTCCGGGACTCGGGACACCGTCGATACTGAACAGCACAATTTTGTCCCCCAGCGAGACGTGTAATTTTGCAGCTAACCGCTTGCTTAAAACTATCGGGGGAATTTGATCAGTTTTCGTAAAATCGATCTTGCCTCCGATAATATATTTCCCGATTTCCAGATCAGAAGTCAAAACGGTGTCGTGAAGCGCTTCCACCATTACGCCGTCCGTAAATTGTCCCGCCCGAATCATTGCTTCGTGCGATATGTACGGCGACGCTGATTTAATCTCTGGGAATTGATGCAGGCGCTGCTGCATCTCCGGAATATCTTTCATCACCCGATGATGAAACATGCGCAGACGGATGTGTCCGTCGAAACCAATGATTTTTTGCTCAAGCGTGGTTTTAAATCCTGCGAGAATACTTACCGTGAGCAGCAACGCAGCAATACCGATTGCCAGTCCAACGATGGAAATTCGGCTGATTGTCGAGATAAAACCAAAGCGGTGCTTGGCAGAAAAATAGCGTTTCGCGATGTGCCAGGGAAACCCCATTGGAAATTAATCAGCAGTCTGGGGACGCATCTGGGGAAAGAGAATCACATCCTTGATAGACTGTTGATCGGTCAGGAGCATCACCAGACGGTCAACGCCAATGCCGACCCCACCGGTTGGTGGCATTCCGATTTCCATTGCGGTCAGGAAATCTTCATCAACGACTTGCGCTTCTTCATCACCCTCTGCACGCAAAACAGCCTGCGATTCCAAACGTTCCCGCTGATCCACCGGATCATTTAACTCGCTGAATGCGTTGGCAACTTCCATCCCAGCGATGATTAGTTCGAATCGTTCCACAAGACGTTCGTTGCCATCGCGCTTCTTTTTCGCCAGTGGAGAAATTTCCTTGGGATGATCCGTAACGAAGGTCGGTTGTACGAGATTTGGCTCTACATATTCACCGAATAGTTTATCGAGCACTTTGCCGTAATTCCATTTATCGTCAGTATCCAAACCGCGTTCACGCGCCAATTCCATTAGATCGTCGCGCTCGAAATCGCTGACATTAACCCCCAGATGTTCTTCCAGCAGTTCGAACATCGATTTCCGTTGAAATGGTGGAGTTAAATCAAGCGTTTCTCCATTGAACTGAATTTTGCCATCCACCACTTCCTGTGCAACTGAGGAAATCAGACTTTCCACCATTTCCATCTCGTAATTGTAATCTACATACGCCTGATACCATTCCAGCATCGTGAACTCGGGATTATGATTGCGATCCATGCCTTCGTTGCGAAAATCTTTGGCAATCTCGTAGACTTTTTCGAAGCCACCGATAATCAGGCGCTTCAGATAAAGTTCGTCTGCGATGCGAAGATACAGTGTTGAATCCAGCGTGTGATGGTGTGTTACAAACGGCCGCGCCGTCGCGCCGCCATAGATAGGCTGCAGTACCGGCGTTTCAACTTCGATGAATTCCCGGCCATCCATAAACTTCCGGATTTCACGAATAATTTCGCTGCGACGAACAAAAATATCTTTCACTTCCGGATTAACCACTAAATCCAGATAGCGCTGGCGATACCGTTGCTCTTTATCCGAAAAAGCGTCGTACTGTTTGCCTTCTTTTTCCTTCACCACTGGAATGGGTCGAATTCCTTTAGCAAGCACCTTCAATTCTTCGGTAAAAATGGTAATCTCACCAGTCCGCGTTTTCATCACTTTGCCAGCGATGCCGATAATATCGCCAATATCCAACAGTTTGAAGGCCTCGTACATCTGCTCGCCAACATTATCGATCTTCACATAAATCTGGATCCGGTCCGTGGTATCCTGAATGTGTGCGAAACTGGCTTTTCCCATTCGGCGAATCGCCATAATTCGCCCGGCAAGCCTTACATCAACGGTCTCGGCGTACTCTTCATAATTTGTATTAATATCTTCAGCATAATGCGTCACGTCAAAACTATACGCATAAGGATCCACTCCGAGATCGCGTAATTGATCTAATTTTTCTTTTCGGGTCTGGATGAGTTCCTGCAGCGTTTCCGTAATCTGGCTCGATTCTGCCACGAGTACTCCTTATTGTGGTTGTTTAATTGAGTGCAACAAATATGATTTGACAAATTTATCAATATCGCCATCCATCACCGCCTGAATATTGGTTTCTTCCTCGTCTGTGCGGTGATCTTTCACTTTGGTGTACGGATGAAAAACATACGATCGAATTTGATTTCCCCAGGAGATGTCGCTCTTGGATGCTTCCATCGCCGCGATTTCTTCCCGCTGCTCTTCCAGTTTGCGCTGGTAGAGGCGCGCTTTCATCATCTTCATCGCGTTGGCTTTGTTTTTGTGTTGCGAGCGTTCGTTCTGGCACTGCACGACAATTCCGGTTGGAATATGCGTAATTCGAACGGCTGAATCCGTCTTGTTGACGTGTTGTCCGCCTGCACCGCTGGCACGATAGGTATCGATACGCAAATCCTTGGTATCGACCTCTACTTCGATGTCTTCATCAACCTCAGGATACACAAATACTGAGGCAAATGAAGTGTGTCGTCTTGATTGGGAATCAAACGGGGAAATACGCACAAGTCGGTGAATTCCCGCCTCGGCTTTTGCATAACCGTAGGCAAAATTTCCCAAGATTTCGATGGTAACGTCCTTAATGCCCGCTTCTTCACCCGGCTGATAATCGATGACAGAGTATTTCCAGCCGCGTCGCTCGATCCAGCGCGTATACATGCGGTAGAGCATCTCAGCCCAGTCCTGGGATTCTGTGCCACCGGCACCCGGATGAATTGTCATGATTGCGTTCTTGGCGTCAGCTTCTTCGCTGAGCATCGCTTGTAACTCAAGATTTCCAAGCGCGCGTTCATATTGTGAGAGCAAAGAAGTCAGCTCATCTTCCAAAGATTCATCTTCTGCTTCCTGCGCTAATTCCAGCATAACTTCCAGATCATCGTGCGCAGATTTGACGTTCTCCCACTTCTCCAATTGCTCATCAAATTGACTGATCTTTTGGAGAATTTTTTGCGCCCGATTCTGATCGTCCCAAAAATCTGGCTCAGCAGACTGTTTTTGCAGATTTGCTTTTTTCTCCCGGATTTCTGCGATGTCAAAGACACCCTCGAAGAAACTCATAGCGCTCTTCAAGGGACTCAAACTGGTTTTGGATTTCATCAAACATATTATTTACCTGTTTTTCTAAAAAGTTTTTGAATTTATAAAGATCGGACTTCTATGTCAATCCAACCTATGTGCCATGTAATTGCCTCATTCTGAATCTCAATTCTACAATTTTTGCATTGAACAGCCAACTGCTCATATGCAAAAAACCGACAGAAGGTTTCTCGGAAAGAGTCCTTCTGTCGGCTCAAAATGCTCGTAGCTGATTTTATTTCGTCAGTATGCTTTTGAGTAGATTTGCTTTCCGCTTATTGTCCGAAAATAATCCTCACTCAGCCTCTTCGGATTTCGAAGTATCCAACACATTGGTTTCCTTGATGGTATCCAAAACCACATTGGATTCTACAGTGACAATACCTTTCCACTGTTTGATATCAGTAATCAAATCATTCAATGCAGCAATACTGGATACCCGGACTTTCAGCAGATACGCAGCTACACCGGTGATTGCTTGGCACTCCAGAATATCAGCAGTCTTTTTCACATTTTTTTCAAAATCTGCAAAAAATTTACTGTCATCCAGTCCAAGTGTAATGTAGGCAGTTACATCTTTATTAATTGCTGTTGGATTCACCACGGCAGTATAGCGTTTAATCACACCGCGTTCCAGCAACTTGTTCATCCGTTCACTTACGGCTGGCGTCGAAAGCCCAACCTTTTTCGCCACATCCTGGCGCTTCATCCGTCCATCTTCCTGTAACAACATAAGAATCTGGCGATTTATGTCGTCTAATTTACGAGCCATGCTGCTCCCCTTTCTGAACTTCTATCATTTTTCTGTTAATACAGACTTTCGTTTTCTTAATTTAATGTCTTCTCAATAAATAATAAATAAATTTTTATTCAATAGCTGCGTTTCCTGACTCTTTTGTACGAATTCGAATTGCTTCTTCGAGGTCAGAAATGAAAATCTTGCCATCACCGACATTCCCAGTGGAAGCGTGTTCAAGAATCGTCTCCACAATTTCGCGATACTGCGCATCCGTGGCGACAATTTCGATTTTTATCTTGGGTAAAAAATCGATGTGATACTCGCTACCACGATATAATTCAGTTTGACCATGTTGCCGTCCGAATCCACGGACTTCGCTGACAGTCATACCGTGCACACCGATTTCAGCGAGCGCTTCCTGGACTTCATCCAATTGGAACGGTTTAATTATGGCGTCGATTTTTTTCATATATCCTGATAACTCAAACTATCCTGTACAGTTCCATGATTTTCTGCAATATCATTGAATACGGTCAATTTCTTACCATTTATTTTAGTTTTTCCCCGATCGTATTAATCTAATAAGAATCAGAAGCGGTTCCAACTAATAATCCGAAAATTATTTCCCATGGAGACTCTACGAGAGTTGGTCATGATTGATGATTTTAAAGTGAACGGCTTCTATTCTTTCAAAATAGAAATCACCACAGAAAAAAGGGGTGTTTTCGCCCGCCCGCGAAAGCACCCCTTTAAAATGGTTTAAAAGATTTGAGAAGAAATTTAGTTTATATAGATCCAGCCCGGGACAGCCGTTCCCAGATAAGCGCAACAGCAGAAAAGAGTGTCGTAATTGAGGCAGCTATTCCCACAGTGGTGGTAAAATAACTGCGGAATGAAGCAGGAATAAATACAGTATCACCGGGATATAGTTTTGGTAATCCGGAGATGTCAGCATCTTTAAGGTAATCCTTTAAATTTACCTTAATAACCTGCGCTTCCCCATTCTGTGGATACGCATGTATGACGCGCACTTTTTTAATCTTTGCTAAATCCGTTGGTCCGCCTGCGCTTGAGATAAGCTCTACGAGAGTAATATCGCTGGGCACACGATAAATACCTGGCCGCTGCACTTCTCCCCAGACATTAATCGCCATCCGAATTGTATTGGAGCCTCCGGGAAGGATATATTGTGCTGCGGATTGATCTTGTTGGTCGTTTTGGGCGAATGCCGGAACAGAACCTAAAAATAGTGTTATGATAACAAATAAAGCCGAAAAACGCTGACGTATCAAAATAAATCCCCCTGAGCACATCTGTATTTTTAGAATAATAAAGACCGTTGCTGTGAATTAGCGCAATGTAAGAAGTCTTTCTATCCGGCACAATAATTATTTGACTGCTTTATGAAATCCAACCGTGATGCCAATTCTGTGGCTATTTCCCAACACATGGGGACTAAATGCATATTCTATGGAGAGAGGAAAACTTAAAACTTTGGAAAAGATTGATATACCGGCGCCCCAGCGATGATTCTGGTATCCGGCTTGTATGCTGAGATAATTTTTATATTCCACCTCAAACCCAAATTTTGCTCCGCCCTTTTCTGATTTGGTTCGGGCATAGACCCAATGGAGACTGCTGTGAATGAAATTCATCGGTTGCTCGTAGGAAAAGAACATCTGAAGATTTGAATACATCACGTCCTGAGAATGGCTGCTCCAGGAAACCGGGGTGTTGGTGACATCCTGCCATAAAAATGATGTCCCAAACTTCCCCATCCAATCAGCATCGAACAATTCTCCAATGGGGAATTTCAATCCAGCGCTAAAATCCAACCCGATTCCACTGCCGGTAAGGGTGTATAATTTCCTGTCTAAATATTTCACATTAATGCCCAGCGGGGTTTCGAGCGGCAGACTAAAATATCGCCACCCTAAATCCAGATCCCAGCGAAACATTTTTGCAATGGAGATAAAAACAGCATCTTCTTTGTCTGAAAACGATCCAAGAGGATTTCGCAACAAAGTTCTCGCAGAATCTCGTTGCGTGAGGATGGTATATTCGCTTAAATCAGGCCGCAACGGAATATTATCAACGCCGAAATGTAACCAATGAGCTCCAACAACAATACCGCTGGAAACAGGCGTAGATATTCCAAGAATATTATAATTGGCCATCCCAAATTGGGAAACATACATTGCGGCCAATTCCGGGTGCTTTAGGTAACTCATATTTGCAGGGTTGTACAGAAAAACCGATCCATTTTGCAGGAGGCTTCCCCCCGCATTTCCCAAAGCACTGCTGCGCGGACTCACGCCGAGATGAAACATCGCATCAGCGTACCGACCGGCGATGCCTGGTTTTGCCACCAGAGTGAAAATGAATACAGCAACCAGAATTTTAGCGTGCTTTTGCAATTTTTCCCTTTGAAGTAAAAGTTTTGTTATTTATCCGGGCTTTGAGGAAATAGAAATAAACACCGTTAGAAACAAATTCTCCATCCCGGTCTGTTCCATTCCAGCGAATTCGATGAAATCCTGGTTTACCAAATTCCATCATAGTGTAAGTATCATCCGTGGAAAAGCGTTGAATAAGACGACCATCAATAGTAAATATCCGAAGTTCGAGTGACTCGGCTTCCCCGGTGAGTTCGTAGTAAAATTCGGTATTATGTTGAAACGGATTAGGAAAATTACCGTAATCAATCATTCGTAGATCGTCATCGACAATCAAAGACAATGCAGATTTCTCTGACCAATTTCCGTGAATGTCTTTTACACGAAATTGGAGACTATGCGATCCTGAACTAAACTCTGGGGTGATTTGAAAATGTTTCGTCTGATTGAAGGCGTCGGATACTGACAAATTCATATTTTCAGGCTGGAGTGATTCGCCGTCTATTTGAATCTCAATATCGTCCAGGCGGGAATCAACGGCCGTGCAATCCTCTGCAATGTAATGAATAGCAGGATTCGAGGTTACGTACATATCAGGAAGATACTGCGAATTATTCACCGTGACCGAGAGTTTTGGACCAACATCATCTGTTGCCCGAGCGAGCACATATTGTCCGTTACTCGTGAGTTCGGTGCGCGGACTCAATTCTCTGTAACGATACCAGTTTAACTTTTCAAGGGGTGACCGGTACCATGCAAATTCAGAATCCGGTGGCATATTTTTGGAGAGAACTTGCACAGGAATTTGTGATTCAACGGTCTCAGTTCCGTCTATTTCAAGCAATTGCCGTCCGACATCAGCATTCTGTATAACCTCCATTCCCAGTGATTCTAAATCCTGTTTGAGCGGCGATTGTTGAATTTTTATAGTCGTGTTGAATGTGACTCTCTCAGGCTCAATCCATAATGCTAAATTGTTCAATTGAACCGTGTCAGTTGCGATTCCATCAAATGAAATGCCTTTTGATGGCAGTATTGCGTACCATGGACATCGAAAATTTCGGACACCAGAATTATTGTGTTCATCTTCTTCGCTTATCTCATCAGGAGCATCAATCTGATAATCCAAATGTAACTCAGTTCCGGGATTGTAAAATTCCAACGATATTGTGTCACTTTTTGCGCTGGAAAAATTTAAAGCCTCAGTCGCCTTTATTAGTGTGTCATTTTCAGCATCCGTCAGATCTACGTGAATTTTGGGAGTGAGGCCCTGTATAAGTTCTGTAGATTCCAGCACCATCCTGAGCATCGGGAGGACACCTCCTGTGTCCTGGATGGAACTTACTCGAAGATCAGGTAATGCCTTGATTTGCACTTGCTGAGGTGAACTTTGCACCTCGCTCCCGTTAGCCAGAGAAACCTTGATGTACCATGTTATCTGAGTCCCTGTCGGAATGTTTTGTAATGCCTCGGCAGTTTCCCAGCGATGATTACCTTTGTTATCCAATGATATTGGCGTTAACGTCACCGATGTGTAAACCTCTGCATGGGTAACCGAATCTCTGGCGAAAATATGTGCGATGAAAAAGATCTTATCGTCCTTAGTTGGTTCTGCCGGAAGAGTCTCAAGATTTGTGAACATTGGTGAATTCACGGCAAAAGGGATAGTTCCGTGATAAAAATCTCCTGAATTAGATTCTTGAAACCAGGTGATATGTCCTTGTCCGGAATGAAAACTGTCCGGAAGATTGATTTGTGCATCACCCGCCTGGGTCCAGTTGATATTTTGGGGGTGAGAACCCAACAAAGGATTATTATTTGCGTCATACATTTGGATTTGAGTCGGCTCCTGGGCCGGATTATGCAGTGTGACCGGTTCTCCAGCAGACAGATTCGCATGTGATAAGCTGACCGATGAGTCCGCTGTTGGGGTTTGGAGTTTCATTCCGGGATCACCTAATAAGTTGTACTGGTGCAACATTGTGCTGATCATATATTCATAGTGATAATTGGGCGCCCGGGCGATATAACCAGTCCGCCCCAGGTTGACAATCTCACCAAGAGTTAAATCAGAATGATAAAGATATTTTGGGAAATCATATCCCATCAGATAATCGTTCCAGATCCAGCCGAGTCCGCTGGATCCGAACCAGGCAACCGCTCCATTTGGATACGCGGTAAGCATTCGTTCGCCAAGAGGCTCTGTCGCGGCAATGGCGCCGGTAAAACAGGTGAGGCTGGTGACAAAAGGCAGAGTTGCCGCATTACTCAGATCAGCGATATTTTCATTGAGAAACAGCGAACGATCTGCCCAAACTGCCCCCCCTCCGTGGCCCATAAAATTCACGTGTACCACTCCTTGATTCAGGTACTGCAGCAGATCTGCAGTTCCACCATAATAGCGGCTCTGTTCAGAGGTGAAATCGATAAAAAGTCGCTCTGGAAAAGTGGAATGATCAGTTTGATATTGAATAAGATTTTCAGTCTGTTCTTTGAAAACCGGATCGTATCCGGCGATAAACAGACTGGTATTATTCCACAAACCAGGTGAAGGATTGGTTTCATAATTACGGATTTTTTCAAAAAGGTTGTTTAATTCTTCATCCGTTTCAACCGGAAGACGGCCAACCGCGATTTCCGGAAGTAAATCAGTGGTATCCAGATTCGCATAATAATAGTCACTCCCGGCCGCGCCATAACTAAACGCCTGGAAGAACGGCATGGGTAAAACGTGATCCTGATGCAGATTGCTGTCACCAATCAGGAGAACGTGCAAAACTTTGTCCGGAGGAAGTGAATTATACCGGGATTGCAAAAATTCTCTGATAGCTCGGGGAGAAGCATATCCGGCACTATAACGTGTGTATATTTTTTGCAATGGAACAACAGCGGCATTCCATCCGGTGGAATTTCGATAATCCATCCAGTCCTGAGACTGCTCCATAAATTTGGCCGATGTAATGATAATATAATCTGCGGCTTGAGTTACTTCCGGCACAGGTTCCAGATTCACATTTTTAATTTGAGCAGGACGCTTCATTCCGCTATCACTGGCAACATAAAACCGGAGGTTTGAATGAACAAATTGTTGTTGAAATCGCACCTGATAGTGCTGACTATCATTTTCATTTTCGACAACGGCATCGGTTAAACGCAAACCATCAGAGCGATAGATGACAACATGAGGCGAGGTCAAATTTGTAATCTCATACTCGTACGTCTGGTCATAACTCATCTCTGGTGGCGACGGAAATGACAGGAAATTTTGGTACGCCTGAAATAATCGATCGTATGATATTTCAAACCAATTCAGTGAAAGTTCCTCGAAGTCGCTCTGCACACGATTGACCGCCACGCGCAGATTATTGTCACCTTCAATCAAGTATTGGCTTGGGAAATCGGGCTCAATCTGAAATCGGTATGATTGGGTCCCGTAGAAGGTACTTGTCTGTCCTATAAATTGATCATCCAGCCAAATTTCTGCGCGATGAGAACCAGCGTCACCTGTTGAAATACCCTGGAGCGCAACTGTTATATCTATCGGTCTCAGCGAAGTTACATCCGGACTGAATGCCTGAAAACTATAATTCGTGAGTGATCCTGAACTCAGCCGGTCAGAGAGAAACCAGTGATCCATAAGATCTGATAGTTTTCCAGTGCCGACTCCCTCCAATCGTTGAAAATAATTATTATCTTCGACGTGAAGAGTATCCCGGAAGGAGTGGAGATAATACGGGTTTTCATCATCAGGATAAGCGGAGAATGCCCCGAACCGTTTTCCGGATTTGCCTCCCCAGACCAAATAAAATTGACCGGATGTATTGTAATCGCTCAGCCGCTTACCATATGGATTATGTCCTGGGAAATCTGCTACAAATTCCAGATAATCATTTCCGGAAAAATTGTCAGACGATGGAGAATGCACATAAAGAAACTGTTCCCTGCCGTGATGAAACAATCGCAGCGTGGCAGGGTTGATATTTCCATCATAATTAGTACTGTCACGGAGGCCTGAGGCAGTAATCCGGTAAATACCATCTTCGGGAATACTCAAATTGACCGCAAAAGAATATTCAGGAGGCACTGCTGATGTCCCGGAGTTGACAGTTGATTTTTTGCCGGGTATCTCGCCGGGCCTAATCTCCGATGGATTAATCACGAGATTTTTCATCAATGAGCCGGATTTAGCAGCTGGCTGAACAGAAACCTGGGAACCATTAAAATCCAGACGAATCAGTATCTGTTTTGTCCAGAGATATCGTTGAGCATTGCCCATATACTGTAATGGGCAGACACGAATTCTTGCTAATTGATTCCCCGACGATGATCCAATTTTCTCTATGGTGACGAGTTCTTCTGGAAAATTATGTGTTGAAATCGGAACTTCTCCTGTTTCCCGGGACTTTCCCTTGGGAATATCACGAAACGGATGTAGGGAATTTGGCGAGGTGACATATTCCTGATGACCGACCTGCACCACCATCTTTGGAAGGATGCCGTTTGGTAATACAATGAGATATGTTTTTTGGAGCACGGCAGGCGATCCATCCTGAAAATACGGTAAAAACCCAGGGCTCTCTGGATAAACCCTGTTGTCCTGGGAGTGAGTATTCACCCAGGTGAGTGAGTCCATTTTAACGTTAATGTGGTATTGACCCGGCGAGACGGAGATCACCGAGCCGGTCGGATTGTAAAATTGGACAGGAGTTTCAGATGCCTGAGTACGGAGCTGTTTTCCGGAATTATATTGTTCCGGCGCTCGCTGTTGCCTTGATTTGACTTGTCCAACTGTAATCCCGAACCAGATGATACTCAGTAAAAATACTATGCCACGGGATTTAACTCGCACTCTCACTTATGAGTGTTTTTGATAACTTTGCTCTCAACATATCTTCATCGAGGTTTCGATTCAGAATGCCCCGATGTGCTAACGAAATACGTCCGGTTTCTTCAGAGATGACGACGACCATCGCATCCGACTCCTCGGACAATCCGAGCGCTGCCAGGTGTCGCGTACCCAGATTAGGATCGATCTCTAACCGTTCGGAAAGCGGCAAAATTGATTTAGCGGATTCGATGGTATCATTATGAATAATTATTGCCCCGTCGTGTAACGGAGAACTCGGATTGAATATCGACACAATCAGACTACTTGTCACTTCCGCCTTGACCGGAATTCCTTTTTCAATAATTGATTTCAAACCTGTCTCTTGTTGAATCACAATTAAACCGCCCCAGCGTCTTTTTGACAGATCCATCGCCGAATCGACGACTTCATCGACCGTTTTTCCAACCTGCGATGGAATAATCTTTTGGAACAGTTGATTCTGTCCAATATAAATCAGCACTCGCCGTAACTCTGGCTGAAACAAGATTACGAATGCAATCACCCAGATAGTTTGCAGATGGCGCAACAACCAAGACATTCCGCTAAAATTCAGTGCCTGAAAAATGAACGAGGCAAACATAATAACAACAAGCCCAATTAACATCTGGGCGGCTCGAGTACCCCTGAAGATATAATACAATTGATAAAAAAGCCAGGAAATAGCCAGAATATCAATAACATCGATTAGGGTAACCGTAATAAAACCGATACGGAAGAGTTCCATTAACTCACATCACCTCGCTGCCGGTCAATAGCATCTGTTATACGCAAAGCGCGTTTCGTCTCTTTCACATCGTGAACACGTATAATATTTGCCCCATTCCAGGCACCGACGACTGCAGCCGCCAGACTGCCTTCCAAGCGGTCATCAACTGGCACATCCAATGTCTTGCCAATGAAGGATTTTCTTGAAGCGCCTAACACTAATGGATAACCCAGTGATGTAAATTCCCGAAATTCGCTGAGAATTCGAAAATTATGTTCGATAGTTTTACCAAATCCGATTCCTGGGTCAAGAATAATTTGCTGGTCCTGAATGCCAGCGGAGCGTGCAAACTCAACGCGCTTCTTAAAATACGAAATTATATCGCTGATAACATCATTATAAACAGGATTTTTCTGCATGGTCCGCGGCGTGCCCTGAATGTGCATAATCACTACGGGACAACCATAGTCAGCAACGACTTTCGATAATTGGGGATCGAATTGTAATCCACTGATATCGTTTATAATGTGGGCTCCGGCGTCTAACATTTGTTGTGCAATCACAGATTTGGTCGTGTCAACTGAGATCGGTACATCCACTGATTTCACCAACGCATTGACGACCGGCAACAGGCGATCGATTTCTTCTTCCACAGAAACATCAGCCGCCCCCGGTCGAGTGGATTCCGCTCCAATATCAAGAATGTCGGCTCCGTCTTCCACCAGATGGATTGCGTGGTCAATGGCATCCGCCGGATTGATAAACTTGCCGCCGTCACTGAACGAGTCCGGCGTAACGTTGACAATCCCCATAATCAGGGTACGTTCATCAAATGGCAGATCAGTATGGATGTTTAGCGACATAACCTTAGAATATACACAAAAGCCCTGAACATTTCATTGTCCAGGGCTTCTAATTAGATTTCTCACATTGATCAGTAACGGCTCTGTATTTAGACCTTCTCAGACTCTTCTGTTGTCACATCAGGGGCATCAGCGCTGCCATCATCATCGCTCTGATCTTCAACGTTTGTCTGGTCATCCTCAGCAGAGCCATCACCGTCAGCAGATTCTTCTGCCTGGGCTGGCTCCTCTTCACTAGATTCCGGTTCAGTTACTTCTTTTTCTACCGGTTTCTCCGGTAGTTCCTCCCCGTGAATTATTGCATCAATATCCTTTGAATCGAGCGTTTCACGATCCAATAATGCATCAGCCATTCTGTGAAGGATCTCAATATTTTCTGTCAGAATTCTCCGGGCGTTATTATGAGCATTAGCAATCAGCTGACGTACTTCACTGTCAATCACCTTTGCTGTATCTTCACTGAAATCACGATGCTGGGCGATTTCCCGACCAAGGAAGATTTCCTCGTCTTTCTCGCCAAACGTGAGTGGGCCGAGTTTGTCGCTCATTCCCCACTGGGTCACCATTTTCCGCGCCATATCTGTAGCCCGGCTAATGTCATTTCCTGCGCCGGTGGTAATCTCGCTGAAAACGATTTCTTCCGCGGTTCGGCCGCCCATCATAATTGCCAGCTGGGTTGTCAGATAACCACGAGAGTAATTGTAGCGATCATCCAATGGTAATTGATGTGTAACTCCGAGCGCTTGGCCACGTGGAATGATAGTCACTTTGTGTACCGGATCTGCATCCGGCATAAACTTCGCTACCAGCGTGTGTCCGGATTCGTGATACGCAATCACCTTTTTATCTTCCTCATTGATCACGCGGCTTTTCCGCTCAATACCCATGGTGACTTTATCTTTGGCTTCCTCAAAATCCTGCTGATATACTTTTTTCACGCCCCGGCGTGCAGCTAGCAATGCCGCTTCGTTCACTACATTGGCCAAATCTGCGCCAACCATTCCGGGTGTACCTTTTGCGATGACATCCAAATCAACTTCTTCATCCAATGGAATTTTCTGCGTATGGACTTTCAAAATGCCGAGCCGGCCGCGAAAATCCGGAACATCCACTACGATCTGACGATCAAAACGTCCGGGACGTAACAGCGCGTTATCAAGAACATCGGGACGGTTCGTTGCCGCCAGTAAAATCACGCTGTCATCAGTATCAAACCCATCCATTTCGACCAGCAGCTGGTTTAGCGTCTGCTCGCGTTCGTCATGACCGCCGCCAATTCCAGCACCACGATGACGGCCAACCGCATCGATCTCATCGATAAAAATAATACATGGTGCGTTCTTCTTGCCCTGTTCAAACAGATCACGCACACGGGAAGCACCGACACCAACAAACATTTCGACAAAATCCGCTCCACTCAGATTAAAGAATGGCACCCCAGCTTCACCCGCGACTGCCCGTGCCAGTAAAGTTTTTCCGGTGCCGGGAGGGCCAAGTAACAGTGCACCCCGCGGAATGCGGCCACCCAGTGACTGGAACCGATTGGGATTTTTAAGATATTCAATCACCTCGGTCAGCTCGACCTTGGCTTCGTCGCACCCGGCCACATCGCCAAAAGTTACTTGTGGCTTATCGCTGCTAAACATCTTGGCACGGCTTTTTCCGAATGAAAAAATTCCGCCACCGGTGCCACCACCCTGCATTCGCCGCATCAGGTAGAACCAGAAGAAAATCAGCAGAATCCACGGCAACATATTCAGCAGATAGCCGAACCAGTCCGTGGACTTCTCTTTAAAATTGTAATCAACATTATACTGGTTCCACTGCTGCAACATCGTATCATCGACATATGGAAGCGCTAACACAAAATTCTTGAACTGCACTTCCCGGCCATTAATCGTCTTTGTAATCGGTGCCTTGAGTGTGCCGTGGAACTCTTTCTCTATAATAGTAGCGCTCTCAATTTTTCCATCTTCGAGCAGCTGTTTATACTCTGTGAACGTGATCGTTTGCTCGCCGCCCTGGTTCATCGACAGCACCTGCGCAAGAATAATCGTACCGATTAAAATCGCAATCCAGATTAACGATGTCTTGGAGGCTTTCTTCCACTTGAACCGGTCGTTATTATTATCCGGATCGGAAGAATTATTCGAACGATTCGAGTTCGAATTTCTCATTCGCCGGTTTCGTTGTTCACGATCACGCTTGTTATCATTGTTATTGTTTGCCATAAGCTCCCTTAATTTCCCTGCTCTGGTACTTCCTCCTTAACGGCATAAATTGCAGGGAGTTTCCTATATTTTTGATCCAAATCCAGTCCGTACCCTACAACAAACCGATTTGGTATTTTAAATCCTACATAGTCTAAATCAAAGTCAATTTGAGAGACTTCTTCCTTGTGCAGCAGCGTGACGAATGCCACCGAGGAAGGTCCGCTGCCCTCCATACGATCCTTCAAAAACTTCATTGTCAGCCCAGAGTCAACGATATCTTCAATAACGATAATATCACGGTCCGTGATATTGGCGCTGATATCTTTAATCAGTCGAACCGTTCCACTGGATTTGGTTTCGTTCATATATGAGGACAACTTGATAAAATCGACCTCACACTCAATATCCAATTCCCGGATTAAGTCTGCAACAAAAATAAAACTGCCGTTGAGAACTGCAATCAAAATAGGGGTTTTATCCCGATATCGCTGGGTAATTTCCCGGCCCAGTTCCTGTACGCGTTTTTTCAAATCTTCTTCGCTGATAATCTGCTCCAGCACCATTCCATCGAACGGACTGTCTACATCAACAACAAATTCTTTCGGATATTGTAAACTCATATCACCTTTGTAACTGTAATTTGTATTATACCTTTTGTCTTCTCAGTAATCCACGCTTCTGCCGAACGTTTAATTCCCGGAATCCACAACACATCTTTCTTTTCTGTTACCAGGAGCGGCCTGCGATGTTTCTCCCAAACCGGCAATTTCGCATCTACAAAAATATCACTCACCTTTTTTGTCATTCCCCCAGGGATGATCATGCTGTCGCCATCCTGCCAGTTTCTCCAGTAGGGATTGAGCATTTCAATCCGAACCTTATCAAAAAATTCCGTCCAGGGTTCAGAATTTTTAAGAGTACTCAGTTGTTCCGCTGATTGCTCTGTCACTTGCCATCGATAACTCCCGTGATTAAATTCACCTACCGTAAACGGTGCTGAGAATTCACTCCAGGGCTTTCCCCTGGAAAACAATAATTGTTTACGATCTTTCATCACGATCACATCACCAGGCAGGGTAACCTGTGCCCCACTTTTACCGGCTTTCACCAAGTGTGTTAACTGTTCCATCTGGGAAAAAGTAAGGGAGTGAGTCGGGACACCCAATTCAGCTAAACAGTTGATAAATAGCGTTTTCAAGATCGCAGTAAAATAGGTTTGGCACTTCCCAAGATCAAGAATAATTTGATCTGCAGATTGTTCAAGCAGAGCCTCTTCAAATGCCCTGTGTCCACTGTCTTCAAGGAGTTCGTGGACTTCGGATTGAATGCTCGAAAATCGATTTAATGCACTATTCACATTCGGATTAATATGTTGACGAATCTGCGGCAACAACTCGTGCCGAATCCGGTTACGTTTAATATCCAAATCCTGATTAGTCACGTCTTTACGATAAGGCACATTGTGAATTCGGGCGTACTCTTCAATCGCACTCCGATCAAAATCCAATAACGGACGGATGATATCATTGCGCTTCACACGTATACCTTGTAAGCCCTTCACTCCTGTTCCTTCGAGAATTCGCAACAGGACCGTCTCGGCCTGATCTGATGCCGTATGCGCCGTGGCGATGAGATCAGCTCTGGCTTCAGTTTTTATTCTCTTCAATGCCTCATAACGCATCCGCCGCGCACTCATCTCCATCGATTCGTCCGAGTTTAAAACCGCTTCCTTCACATCAACGTTTTCCAGGTAAAACTCAAGATTGTGAGTTAGACAGTATTCCCGGAGAAAGGTGACATCTTTCTCAGCATCACTCCGCAATTGGTGATTTACGTGTCCTACGGCAATCTCCAGTGCAAATTGGTCCTGGATATGTCGAAAAAGAGTTAACATTACCATAGAATCCAGTCCAGCCGAAACAGCAAGCAGAATCTTGGTCGCCGGAGTGACAAGCACCCTGTTTTTTAAATTTTGTGCAAATAATTTTTCCATAGAAATAAAAAGGGAAGCCGACTGACTTCCCTTTCCCATTTATCAATAAGTGTCTTGGGCTCAGTCAACTGATTGATGCGCTCGCCGCCATTCCTGGATAAACGGGTTGGCTTCCTGCTCCTTGCCGATGGTTGTGTCTGGGCCGTGTCCACTATGGACCAAAATGTCACTATCCAGTGGCATCAAGCGCTTCACAATTGATTCCATCAACATATTATAATTACCGCCAGGCAAATCGGTCCGACCGATGGAACCATCAAAAAGCGTATCGCCAACGAAGAGTTCATCCTCGAAAAGAAAACTCACTCCACCCGGAGTGTGACCCGGTGTTGGTATCACCTGTATCTGGAAATCTCCAATTGAAAGCGTGCTATTTGAATCTATCTCCTCATTCACGTAGTGTGTCACCTGTGGAATGCCATTCATCGGTACACCGAACATTGCTGCATGCTGTGGATATTGCTCGACTAAAAATTCATCCTTTGCGTGCAGATAAAACGGTAAATCGTACTTTTCCTGCAACTGTTTTACCGCACCAATATGGTCAAGATGCGCGTGGGTATTCAGAATCGCCACCGGAGTTGTCCCGATCTCTTCAATCACCTGGACTATTTTCTCAGATTCATCGCCGGGATCAATTAAGATTCCGTTTCTGCTTTCACCCTGGATGACATACCAGGTATTTTCCTGAAATGGACCTACGGTCAAACGTTCAACTGCGAAATTCATAAATCCGATTACACCTCGTCAAAAAAGAGCGGAGCCAATGCCTGAATCCGGTCATGATAATCGTCAGGGTAGAGATATCGTGTGGTTGCTGCCAGACTGCTCAGAATAGCGTTGCCATCCTGTGGTGTAAAACAAAATCCAACGATTTCATTGCCGTTACGGACAGTCAGTGTTTCCCGCACGACCACAGTTTGATTCAGGATGCGGCCATAATGTCCGTGATCTCTTCCAAAAGAGAAAACCAAACTGGACATATTTTTTTCCGTCATCGACACAAGATCATTCGCCTCAAATTTTTCAATGACCTCATCGACCGTGGTGTTCTCTTTCACCCGGATATCAAACCAGATCGTGTGCATATACTGGGTATTCAGTTTGACGGCTGAAGAAAAGAGATCCAGATCATAATCCAGCGTTTTGTACAACGAAGCGGCATCTCTGGCATGGTGGGAACCATAAATTGAGTCACCGTGCTTGCCAACCTGCGGCGCAGGCAAAAAACTGCCTGCCTGGCTAATATCGTTCGCCCGGCGAATACAAACGAATCTTCCATCCAACAGATTCTCTTCACTGTCACCGTATAAAGCGAGGGTTTTCAGGAGCACGGAGATATTATGCGTGTTACAAGAGACCACCTGAACAAACTGATCTTCTGGACTCATCACGGCATCATTGATACCACGGGCATACATTTTCCCGAAGCCAAACTCACTTCCCTGAGCAATAAATCCCAAGGTGTTGTGTGTAAAATTTTCGTAGTATTTATGTTTGTTATCATGACCAATTCCAGACGGCGTGCAGTCGATGACCACATCGGCATTATCAATCGCTTCTACCGTCTCGAGTTCGGGTGTGAGGCCAATTTCATGAAAGCCCTTTTTTGCTTCATCGTCCACAGCAAGTTTGGCACCGCGCCGATTGAGCGCGTTGATTTTAGGGCGGTCTGTTATACGGGGTGTATTTTTATGATAAGTCACTTCGTCAATACCGAGATCTTCTTTAAAATCAGCAAGTAAACCGATTAGCGGTTCTCCGATTGTGCCGGTACCAACGACATGTACTGTTTTTTTACTCATCGGGGGGGATCCTCTCTTTGGTTTGGGTTCCGTGAAAGGTTGTTCCTGATATTATGCAATTTGTTGCGTATTACAAAGAGGAGACGCGACAAATATTATTGGGTAAGCACGCTGAGTAGTATAGCGACTCACCGATACATTTGTTTTTTAGTGTGTTGAATCATCCTGATATGATTTCAGGTGAGTATATTCTTTTTTCAACTGCGAGAATTTTAGCGTCATCCGGCTCAGGTAAAAAGCTAACAGCCCCCAGATGATACTATATGCTGCCAGGACATATCCAAAATTTTTCATTGATGTATCCGATCTCTCATAGGTTTCGATTTATTCCTGATTGATCCGCAAATCGCGAACGGCTTCTTCGGCGCGAGCGACCCGAATTCGGCGAATAAACAGGTAAATATAAAGCACGGTAAAAGTAAAGAGGGAGACGAAAAAAGCGACCTGCATATGCGGTCCCATTCCGATGCGCTGCGGATGCACCTGCGCTTCCGGTGACCACCAGTTAATACTAAAATACACTAATGGAACATCAATAAATCCGACAATTCCCAAGACTGCCGCAAATTTTGCCGTACGCTCGTTATTTCCGCTGAAAATTCTCAAGAGCAGATAGGCCACATAGATGAGGAAGAGAATCAGTGTGGTCGTTAATCGAGGTTCCCAGGTCCACCAGACACCCCAGATTGGTCGCGCCCAGATCGGCCCGGTGATCAACACAATGAGCGCAAAAAGTACCCCGATTTCCACGGAAGATTTGGCGAACAGATCCCATTTTCTATCTTTGGAAGTGAGATACATAATGCTGCATACAAAGACGACTCCAAATGCTAAAAAGGCGACCCAGGCAGAAGGAACATGATAATAAAAAATTTTCTGCACAAGTCCCATCGTGCGCTCAACTGGTGCATACCAGGCAATGAGCAGAAATGAAAAAAACATCAAAAACAGCAAAAAATAGCCCAGCAATTTCACCGGAGTGGTATCACTGGTAAATATTTTATCGTATTTTGTATTCACAATTACTCCTCGATGACAAATTCAAAAACCAGGTAGGAAACTGTCACAAAAATTACGTCAAACGCCACTAACAGGACGAACCATCGGAGAAATGCCCCGAACGGTTCACCGGCTATTATTTCTCTTATACAGGCCACAGCAGCGAGTAATATAGGCGTGGACACAGGGAAAAGCAACAGAGGCAGCATCACCTCGCGCATCTTGGTATTAGTGGACATGGCGGAGAAAAGCGTTCCCACAGCAACAAATCCAATGGTACCGAGAATGATGATTCCGATGATCCACCAGAAATGTGCAAACAACGGCATATTGAGGAACAGTAAAAAGAACGGCAAGGTCAGCAATTCTGCAGTAAATAAAATCAGTAGGTTTGCGCCGAATTTTCCGAAGTAAACCAATCCACGGTCCATCGGCGCTAACAGCATTCCGTGGATCGCCATATTCTCTTTTTCCAGCGAGAACGACCGGTTTAAACCTAAAATGCCTGTGAAGAGAAATGTAATCCAGAGTAAGCCGGGCGTAATCTGCCGCTTTAATGCCGGCGAAGGTTCCAGCGCAAAGTTAAAGAGCACCAAAATGAGCAAGCCGAAGGTCAGCATTGAGAGCAGCGATTCTTTGCTGCGCATTTCCACCTGAAGATCTTTCCACATTATCGCAAAGATTTGCCTCATTCGCCCTCCTCGAGCATCTGGCGATACTCTTTGTGGAACTGTTCGAACGGGATATCTCCCGTTTGATGGTGATGCTGAACCAAACCCCGATGCAAAATGTACAGTTCGTCCGCCAGTTCGTACCCTTTTTGCAAATTATGAGTGACCAGAACCACGGACTTTCCTTCGTCCTTAAACCGCTCAATAATTCGTGATAAAATTTCAATTCCGGATTCATCCAAACCTGAGAACGGTTCGTCCAGCAATAAAATATTGGGATCGTGCAGGACCGCTCTGGCCAACGACAGTCGCTGCTGCATTCCTCTGGAAAAAGTTTTGATCGGATCAAATTTGCGTGAAAAGAGATGGAGTTCTTTCAGAAGATAATCAATGCGATCGTCGGGATCTTTTACGCCAAAGAGTCGCGCAGTAAAGCGCAAATTTTCCTGGCAATTCAGGTCATCATACAAAAAAATCTGATGGGAGAGAAATCCGATTTCCCGCCGGATCTCGTCGGCTTCTTTCCAGATATCCTGCTCGTTAATCAACACCGATCCACCGTCCGGGCGCATTAGCTTCCCCAAAATCTTGAGGAATGTGGTTTTTCCGGCGCCGTTTCCACCGGTCAATGCCACGAATTGTCCCGGTTTGATTTCTATGGAAATATCACGGAGAACCGGTCGGTTATCGAAGGATTTACTAATGTGTTGGGAAAGTAGTGTAGCAGTCACTCTGTTTAATTCAGGCAGTCACCAGTCCACGGCCACAGTTGGCACAGAATTTACTATCCGCCGGATTACTTGCGCCGCAATCCTCACAGACCTCAGATAGCGCTGTTCCACAGACAGCACAAAATTTGGCGCCCGATGGCAGTTCAGCATCACAGGATGGACAAATTGCCTTCCCGGAAATCTGAGTTGTACTTTCTGTTTCAGCGTGGCCGTTTGATTTATTCACGTAGCGGTCAATATGATCTATGACTTCCGAAGCACGCTCCAGAAGTTCTTCTCGTTGCATTGAGTAGTCCCGGTGAGAGAGTTTCCCCATTTCGTACTCGAAATCCGCCTCTTTGATTTGAGCGTAAATGTTAAATTTCTCCTGCTCCAGGTTCTGCAGCGTGGTATCTTCTTTTATCTTCCGAAAATATTTGGATTTCTCCACCACCGGCTGCACCACGAAAATTAAAACACCCACGAAGACAATAAAAGTAAGTATTGCTTCCAGCATCAGCGATCCAGATCCTTTAATTCTTTTTCAATCTGATTCAAATGTCGTATATCATCCGATGATTCGTTTGCATTGCCTGCAGAGGTTTCGGGGGGAACCGTTGCATTATTAGCGCCCCGAAAAGGTGGCAACCACCGGGTAATAATAAGCAGCAAAACATAGCCTCCAATGATTAAAAAGACAAACGGTAAAACATAGGCAGTCAGGTTAAATCCTTCTTTCGGAGGAGCGGCCAAAATTTGTTCTCCATAGGAAACCACCATCGCCTGCATAATTTGTGCTTTCGAATCACCCTGATCTATCAATCCGTGGACTTTACCACGGATTTCTGCACTGGTGGCGCAATCTGCTGGCTCGCACGCTGAGACTAATAATCCGCAACCGCAACTACATGTCAACGAACTGGTCACTTCTTTGAACAAGGCATCTTTGGGATCATTCTGCGGTTGTTCACCAAATACATTGAGTATGAAACCCAAAACTACACTGAGCAGTACTATTCCACTTAGATGTCGTTTCATCGGACTACGACTTCCTTTTCTTGAGTTCACGAGGTTTGGTTGGCAGCATCGCGATGATTGTGCCAAATGCCAAGACAGCCGCACCAACCCAGATCCACTGCACCAGAGGATTTACAAAGATTCGTATCGTCGCAATATCCTGGTCGCCATTCACTCCGGCAAGTGTGGCGTAGAGATCTTCTTTCCAGGTTTGAATGATATCCACTTCCGTATTCGGCTGATTGGACCGGAAATACATTCGCTTCTCCGGATACATCACTCCAAACGGTTTGCCCTGTTTCATCACATCAAGCTGGACAACCTGAGCCACGTGGTTCGGCCGTTGAATCTGCTCGTAGTTTTTGTAGACAAATGAGAACATGCCGGCTTCCAGCGTTTCTCCGGGTTTCATCGTTTTCTCCACTTCCATGTTGAACGCCTGTCCGGTGAAACCAATGAAGTAGAGTACGATGGCAAAATGCACAATATAGCCGCCAAAACGACTTTTGTTCTTCAGCGTCATGTTTTTTAGAGACAGCAGATAGTTTTCGCCGGTCATTCGATGTCGCGCTTTTGCGCCCTTCCAGAACTCCTGAATGATGCTAGAAGCCACGAACACAATCAATACGCCAGAGATAAACGGGTACACTTGGCGTAATCCCATCACGAAAAAGATAATAATTGCCAGCGCCGTGACGGAGAGGGGGATCGAGAAATTTCGCTTAAAACTCTGAAACGAAGTTCGCCGCCATGCTAACAGCGGACCAACGCCGGTTAAGAAGAGTAATAAGAGTCCAATAGGTACATTTACCTGGTTAAAAAAAGGCGGCCCAACGGTCACCTTCGAACCCCGAACGGCTTCGCTGATCAGTGGGAACATCGTTCCCCAAAAGACCGAAAAGCAGATTGCCAGAAAAATCAAATTGTTAAAGAGAAATCCGCTTTCCCGCGAAGTGAGTGATTCCAGTTTGTTTGGCGATTTCAGCACGTCCATCCGATAAATTAAAAGACCGATAGAGACCACAATCACAATGGCGAGAAATCCAGAGAAAAACGGCCCGATACCCGAAGCGGTGAACGAGTGCACGCTTGAAATCACGCCGCTTCTGGTGAGAAATGTCCCGAAGATAGAAAGGAAAAAGGTGAGCATAATCAGCACCATATTCCACACCCGGAGCATATTCTTTTTCTCCTGGATAATCACCGAATGCAGAAACGCTGTGCCGGTCAACCACGGCATAAATGAGGCATTCTCCACCGGATCCCAGGCCCAGTAACCGCCCCAGCCAAGTTCCACGTACGCCCATTTGCCGCCAAGCGTAATACCAACGCCGAGAGCCAGCCACGCGAAAAGCGTCCAGCGACGCGTGGACGTAATCCAAAGATTATCCAGCTTCCCGGATAACATCGCTGACATTGCAAACGCGAACGGTATGGTAAAACCGATGTACCCGAGGTATAACATTGGCGGATGGATCATCATTCCCGGGTTTTGTAATTGCGGATTGAGTCCCTGGCCATCAGCGATATTAAATCCTGGCGGCACAACTTCGAAAGGGTTAGCGACAAAATTATTCATCGTGAGAAAAAATAACTGCACGACGAGGATAGTCGCTATCGCGTAGGGTAAGAGATTTAAGTTGCGTTTACGATTCTGCAACACAGCGATTCCAGCGTAAATGGATAAAATCCAGTTCCAGAACAGTAACGAGCCATCCTGCCCCGCCCAGAGCGCAGTGATTTTATAATTTAGTGGAGTATTGCGGCTGGTATATTGCGCGACATACTCAATTTGGAAATTACTGGAGATGAGCTCTTTCCACAGCGCAAAAACCGCGATTGTTATCAGAACTCCGACCCCTAAAATAATTCGGTTTGCCATCTCCATCAGGTCTTCACGGCTCTTCTGGCGGGAATATACCGCGACAAAAATGCCGACGATAGCGAGGACAAACGCAATTTGGAGTGACAGGCTACCTAATGTTGCCATATAACACAATCCCTTTCACTTGGGAATATTAGTTCTCAGTGATGTAAAAAACGATTAAACGTCTAAAGAGATGAAAGCGGGATGAGATTCAGATACAGGGAATCCCGTGTTAGTATCCCGGATTCTCCTTGGCATTTTTCATCGCTTCCATATCTGTGACATCGGCTTCATAGCGCGAAGCACATTTTGCCATCAGATTATCCGCTTTAAAAACGCCACTTTGAGTATATGTTCCTTCCACGATGACTTCAGAGCCATCTTTGAACATATCCGGGGTAATACCTTTATATTCGACGGGAATTGTTTTTCCATTTTGTTCTATCTGAAACCGGGTAAACAAGCTCGAGTCATCTTTTTTGATACTGCCATCCAATACGTTTCCGGCCATCCGAATATGTTCACCGGTTAGTTCAGGGGCCTTGGCGTGGAGTTCATCCACGGTCACGTAGAAAACCTGATTGCCCTTAAACCCGGTAAAAACGATTGCCAGTAACGCACCAGCGATTACAATACCACTGATCAGGAACTTGCGCTGTTTTTTACTCATCGTTATCTATCTCCATCTCAAAATCTTCGACAAAATTTCATTAGAGCTAATATATCTGAATGTTTTTTCTCTGTCAATCATTACCCGCAGGTAGATGCATTGCCACACTCATTTTGGTCGTTATACGACAACGGGCAGATCAAGTTGCACAGAATCTATTATTTTTTTCTGTACTGCCACCAAATCTTGTCCCAGTTCATCGTATAGTCTCAGTTGATATTGGGCTTCGTTTCCTGTGGCTAATATCTCCTCCACCGTTTCGAAATATTCCAGTGTACCTAATTCTTCGGCCATCGGAGAGGCATACTCAATCATATGTTCCACCGCGTCGCGCATTGATAAAATATTTCCGGTATGTGGTCCAATGATGTCGCAATCCAGGCCAAAACGATTGGCTTTCCAGAGCGCATCATCGAGAAATTCGTCAGAAAGCACCGGCTCCATAATTCCGTTGCGAAAATCCTGGAGTGTCTGTCCAACCAACGCCTGTGACAATGCGATGAAAAAGCGGGTGCGTTCCAGAGAATTTTGTACGTCACACACTCTGAATTCGATAGTTCCAAAGTCGACATGTGGACGAATTTTCCACCAGATCTGCCGGGGTTTTTGGATAGTCCCCGAGGCCATCATCTTGTTGATAACCATCTCATATTCCGCGAAGTCGTGAAAGGCCGGCGGAATATTGGTTCGGGGAAACGCCCCGAACTGCATCGTCCGTGAAGAATACACTCCTGTCCGTACGCCCTCAAAAAATGGAGAGTTCGCCGAGAGTGCGAGTAGCGGTGCCAACCAGCGACGCAATCCATTGTTCACGTGGACTGCTAATTCAGGATCATCCACGCCAACGTGGACGTGGAGACCGTACGTGATATTCCGTTTGGCGTAATACTGCAGCTGCCGTGCTACCCATTGGTACGCCTCAGTGTTTACAAACTTTTGATCCTGCCACCGTGCATAGGGGTGCGTACCGCCAATGCCCATTTTTACGCCGATTTTTTCACAAATAGCGTTCACCTGTTGGCGTAATGCAATGACATTGTCCATTGCTTCATCAACATCTCTGGAAACAGCTGTGTTGGTTTCAATTTCGCTCAGCAGTAATTCATAACTGTATCGGGGTTTCACCGATTCATCAAGCTCCGCCATAAAATCTTCAACCGCATTCACCAGATCTCCGGTTTCCGGAGAGCAGAACATAAACTCCTCTTCCACTCCCAGAGTCAGCGAAGTATTACGGTTGAATTGTTCCTCACGCATATCTATCAAATGCTCCTCTATTCTTCATCACTGTTCAAGCCCGCTCGCGTATTTGCGATCGCAGTCGTTCAACCTGCTCCATACTAATGGTATAACGTCCAATAATCTCTCGTCCCAGGCGCTCACCATGACAATCGGATCCCCCACTGATTACCAGTCCATATTGGTCAGCCATCGCCGAATATTTTTCAATGTCGTGCAGCGAATGACTGGAATGGACCACTTCAATGGCGTCCAGGCCGCGATGCACCAGTTTAATAATCAAGGAATCGTCGCCCACCGTTTTCGGATGAGCCACGCTGGCCACGCCGCCGGTTGAATGGATAAGATCAATTATTTGCGCTGTATCGAAGGTCGGTTTTGCAACATAGGCCGGCTTACCCTGAATTAATAAATCACGAAACACCGACTGCATATTGGGATAATCACTCACTTCAACGATGGCGCTGGCAATGTGCGGACGTCCGATGACTCCTCCACCCGAATTTTTCACTATGCTTTCCATTGAAATGTCATAACCGAGTTTTTTGAGTTTGGACACAATCGCTTTGGTGCGCTTCAGTCGACGCTGTTCACAGGTGGCAAGATATTCAAGCAGATCCGGATCGTGGTGATCGATGAAATACCCTAAAATATGAATGCTGGTTTCTTCGAAATGCGAACTAAATTCAATCCCTGGAATTACAAGCAGATCGTTTGCTGCACCAACTTGTAGCGCTTCTTCAATGCCAATAACCGTATCATGATCAGTTAAGCTGATAGCATACAATTTACGCTTGATCGCCTGCTGAATGATTTTTTCGACGGTATAAGTGCCGTCCGAGTATTTGGAATGCACATGCAAATCGGCGCGTGGATATTGATTCTGACTCATAAAGATACTTCCATAGATTAAAAAACCGCCTCTTCGACGTGTTCACCGTACACGACTTTCATCGTATCAGTAATTTCCCCGAGTGTGGCGTACTTTTCCGCGGCATGAATAATATGCGGCATTACATTCTCATCGTTTCTGCACGCCTCTTCCAGCCGGTCAAGCGCCGTTTCTACGGACGCGTCATCGCGTTCTTCTTTTAATTTACCAAGAGCTTGACGTTGAGAACTTTCGGCTTCTTCATCTATTTCAAGAATCGGGATTTCGATTTCTTCATCTTCTTTGACAAATTCATTCACGCCAACGATGATACGATCGTTGGAGTCCACTTTTTTCTGATATTCATAGGATGCCCGGGCAATTTCTTTTTGAAAATATCCTTTATGAATGGCTTCGATCACTCCACCCAATGCATCAATTTCCTCAAAGATTCGCTCGGCTTCTTCTTCAATGGTATCGGTCAGTTTTTCCAGATAAAATGATCCACCCAGCGGATCAACAACATTGGCCGTGCCGGTTTCGTAAGCAAGCAATTGTTGGGTTCTCAGCGCAATTTCTGCTGCTTTTTCCGTTGGAAGTCCAAGCGTCTCATCCATTGAATTGGTATGCAGACTTTGGGTTCCGCCAAGTACGCCGGCCAACGCCTGAAATGCTGTTCTGGCAATGTTAATCTCCGGCTGTTGCGCCGTCAGTGTACACCCAGCTGTCTGGGTGTGGAATCGTAATTTCCAGGAGCGTTCACTTTGGGCTCCATATTTTTCACGCATCCGGCGCGCCCAGATTCTGCGAGCGGCACGATATTTTGCAATCTCCTCAAAAAAGTCCAGATGGGAGTTGAAGAAAAAAGAAAGTCGCGGCGCAAAGTCATCGATATCCAGTCCGCGCTCCATGGCCCACTCTACATAAGTGAAACCGTCAGCTAACGTAAAGGCTAATTCCTGCGCAGCTGTCGAGCCAGCTTCCCGGATATGATATCCTGAAATAGAAATTGTATTCCACTTCGGGACTTCATTCGTGCAATATTCAATGGTATCCACAACCAGTTTCATTGAGGGTTTTGGCGGATAGATAAATTCTTTCTGCGCGATAAATTCTTTCAGGATATCATTCTGCAGAGTCCCGCGCAGTTGATCCAATGGTACTCCCTGCTTTTTTGCAACTGCGACGTAAAACGCCAACAAAATCGCCGCCGGACCGTTGATGGTCATTGAGGTGCTGACTTCACCAAGGTCAATTCCATCGAACAGGATTTCCATATCCTGCAGCGAAGAAATGTTAACACCGCATTTTCCAACTTCGCCTTCAGCAAGCGCGTGGTCCGCATCGTAGCCCATTAATGTGGGCATATCGAACGCCACAGAAAGTCCGGTTTGTCCGGCTTTTAGGAGATACTTAAATCGTTGATTGGTTTCTTTGGGTGTGCCGTATCCGGCAAATTGTCGCATTGTCCACAGCTTGCCGCGATACATTGTGGAATGAACACCACGAGTGTATGGATACTGACCGGGAAATCCCAGTTTCTCCAGATATTTATCCCGATCGACATCTTCGGGCCCATACACCAGTTTATTCTCTAAACCACTGACCGTTTCGAAGCTGTAATCGCGAAATTTGGCGTCTTCAACTTCTGATTGCCACTGTTTTTTGGCGTCCACATACTCACCATTTTTCTGGGAAGCATTATGTCCATTCTTGTTTGCCTGTTCTGTCATAATACCACTCCCTGTTCGAATTTTAGTAAACTGTTAAAATACATTTAATCGGGAAAAGTTCAAAGTAAAAGCGCGAATCCACCAAACTGATCCTTACTCTTACTCATGCTGAAATAATTTGACAGAAAATGCCTTCAGCGAATAAAATAATCAGGAAACTTCCGCTGTCCTGTGATGATATTTTTCCGCAAGATCCCGCACGGTATTGAGAATTTGCTGCGCCGATAATCCGGCCATCTCCAGTGTCTCTTCTCTGGAACCGTGTTCGATAAATTCATCAGGAATTCCCAGCCGCTTCACAGGAATATGTATTTCAAGATTTTCTTCGATATATTCGTGAATTGTACTGCCGAATCCACCCTGAAGAGCATTCTCCTCAATGGTCATTATTTGATCGTATTCCGTGACGAGTTTCTTAAGCATCTCAGTATCGAATGGTTTAATAAACCGCCCGTTCACCAATCCAATCCTGAATCCTACTTTGGCGAGTTGTTTAACCGCGGAGCTCGCTTTTTGAACCATGGCGCCAGTTGCAATAATCACGACATTTTCGCCGTCGAACATTTCTTCCCAGGCACCAATTGGCAAAATCTCAGATTCAGCATTTGGAGTATACGCAAGACTGGTTCCCTTGGGATAGCGAATACTGAATGGCCCAGCGGAATATTGATGCGCAGTGTACATTAAATTACGCAGCTCGTTACCATCTTTGGGGGCCGATATCACCAGGTTGGGAATTTCCTGCATATATGAAAAATCGTATGCGCCGTGATGCGTTGCGCCGTCTCCGCCCACTAATCCGGAGCGATCAAGACAAAACATCACCGGAAGTTTCTGGAGCGCAACATCGTGGATGAGATGATCATAACCCCGCTGCAAAAATGAGGAATAGATCGCTACAATCGGGTGCAAACCGGCAGCAGCCAGCCCACCGGAAAACGTCACCGCGTGTCCTTCCGCGATGCCGACGTCAAAATAACGCTTTGGAAATTTTTCACTATACTCTACCAGTCCGGAGCCTTCGCGCATGGCCGGAGTAACCGCCACGATTTTTTCATCCTGCTCTGCCAATTCGATAGCGGTATTTCCGAACACCTGTGAATAATTTGGTGCGTTTGGCTTCCCGGAGTTATTGCCGGAATTTTGTCCTTTGACGCTGTGAAACCGCACCGGACTGCTTTCCACGTTGGGATAGCCTTTGCCCTTTTCTGTGAGCACATGCACCAGCACCGGGGTTTTGATATCTTTGATACTGTCGAATGTATCGATGAGTTTGTTCAGATCGTGTCCGTTGATGGGACCGATGTAGCGAATCCCCAGTTCATCGAACAGAATGCCGGGCGTCAGCATATTTTTCAGGCCCTCTTCCATCTTGCGCAACAGATATCGCACGTGCCGGGAACCGCCGGGCAGTTTGCCGCTCATTCCCCAAATTTCATCTCTGAGTTTATTATAAAGTGGATTAGTCACAATCTTGGTGAGATAATGATGAATAGCGCCGACGTTTGGCGAAATTGACATTTCATTGTCGTTAAGCACGATAGTCATCTGGCGTCGCATCGCACCGGCGTTGTTAAGCCCTTCATAGGCAAGGCCGCCGGTGATAGAACCATCGCCAATGACCGAAACTACGCGATAGTCCTCGCCCTGGAGGTCTCTGGCGGTTGCAACACCCAGCGCCGCAGAGATGGACGTGCTGGCGTGTCCGGCGCCAAACACATCGTATTCGCTCTCTTCCGGCTTGCAAAACGGCGCCAATCCACCACGATGCCGAATCGTTGGAAGTCGGTCGCGACGACCGGTCAACACTTTATGTGCATACGCCTGGTGACCGACATCCCAGATGATTTTATCTTTGGGCGTATCGTAGAGATAGTGCAGCGCAACGGTTAACTCAATTACTCCAAGCGTCGGGGCAAGATGACCGCCGACTCGATCGATAACCTCGATGATATAAGACCGGAGTTCGTCGGAAACTAGTCGCAACTGAGATTGATCAAGTTGTTTAAGATCTTGTGGAGAGTTGATGGATTGCAGTAAATCGTAATTCACGCCAAATTCCTATTTATGTTGTGTCAGTGAACAGGTCAGGCAGTTTGGAGTTGGTGGCAAACCTCCTCAACAAAATATTGGTGCACCCGGGTACTGTTGGTTAATTCCGGATGGAAGGTTGCTGCCAGAGCGTTTCCCTGACGTACCAGAATCGGATGGCCATCGAATTCACTGAGTATTTCTACTTCTTGTCCCACAGAAATAATAACAGGGGCGCGGATGAATGTTGCCGGGATTTGTTCAATTTGTCCGTTACTTTTCCAGGAGATCATTGAGGTAAATGAAGCTATTTGTCGTCCGTAGGCGTTACGCTCAACTTCCATATCAATGATATTCCACGGTTTGACCTTTGGACTTCCCGCAGTATGACTCAGCAAGATTGCACCGGCACATGTTCCAAACACCGGATGGGTTTTCGCGAATTGCTGCACATCCTCGAACCATCCTTCCGAGAGCAGAATTTTTGTCATTGTGGTGCTTTCGCCGCCGGGGATAATCAGTGCATCCACATTCAACTGATCCGGGTGTTTGACCAGGATCGATCGGACGCCGAGAGTTTTAAGATGTTGCTGATGTTTCTCGTATGCGCCCTGCAGCGCCAGGATTCCAACCGTCATCGATTCATTACCATCCGCGTTCCGCCAGACGTTCGGTCTCCGGAATATCGCTGATATTGATGCCGACCATGGCTTCGCCCAGACCTTCAGAAATGCGCGCCAATTCTTCCGGCTCATTGTAATGTGTTACCGCCAGAACCACGGCTTCCGCCCGCGGCTTGGGATCTGATGATTTGAAAATTCCTGAGCCAACGAACACACTTTCGGCGCCCAACTGCATCATCAGAGCGGCATCGGCGGGAGTAGCAACGCCACCGGCGGCAAAATTCGGAACAGGTAACTTGCCCAGTTTGGCAACCTGTTTGACCAGTTCGTACGGCGCGCCAAGGTTTTTCGCTGTGGCCATCAACTCTTCGTCACCAAGTGTGGTAATCCGTCTGATTTCACCCTGGACTTTGCGCATATGCCGCACTGCTTCCACGATATTGCCGCTGCCAGCTTCACCCTTCGTCCTGATCAACGCAGCACCTTCACCAATGCGACGCAGCGCTTCACCAAGATTTCTGGCGCCACAAACCACCGGAACTTTCAGGGCGTATTTGTCGATATGATTTTCTTCGTCCGCCGGTGTCAGCACTTCGCTTTCGTCAATAAAATCGACTTCGAGCGCTTCAAGGATTTGCGCTTCCACAAAATGACCGATACGGCATTTCGCCATCACCGGAATTGACACCGCATCCTGGATTTCCTTGATCAATCCGGGATCAGACATTCTGGCGACACCACCGTGCGCGCGAATATCCGCCGGGATGCGCTCCAGCGCCATCACCGCAGCGGCGCCGGCTTCCTCGGCAATCTTGGCGTGTTCCGGATTTACAACATCCATGATCACGCCACCTTTTAACATCTCTGCCAAACCAACTTTTACATCAAACGATCCATTTTCCATATATTTTGCTCCTTATACTTCCTGGGTAATTTTTTCCGGGGATATTGATTGCAACCGGTTTAGAACATCCTGAATAGTGATATCCGGGGTGGATGCGCCGGCGTGTACGCCCACCGATTCCGCATCGACAAACCACTCGGCCTTTAAATCTTCTGCGCCTTCAACCTGATAGGAATTCGGATTTAACTCCTTGGCAATTTTCGCCAGCCGTTTTGTATTCGCGCTTGTAAATGATCCGATTACTATCATCACGTCGTTCGTCGTCGCGAGTTCTTTCAGTTCCGCCTGATTCTGTCGGGTGGGGTGACAAATCGTGTTGACAAACCGGAGATCCTTGACCTTCATCATCAGAATGCTGATGATTTCCTGCACATTCTCCACCATTTGCGTGGACTGTGATACGACACCTCCGCGTTTCTTCTTGCGAAGCTGTCGCGCTTCTTCCGCAGTGGAAATCAGGATCGGCTTTTTCACCTGACTCATAATCCCGAGCACTTCATCGTGTCCCTTGTCACCGATCACGTAAATCTGGCGACCTTCTTCCTCCATCTCGCGGACTTCATTATGAATTTCGTGTACCAGCGGACAAGTCGCGTCCACGATGGTATGACCCCGTTTCCTGGCTTCCTCCCAGATTTTCACCGGCGTGCCGTGGGCGCGAAAAAGCACCGGACCGTCGCCAACCTTATCCAGCGAATCGACCACGTGCACACCTGAATCTGCGAGTTCATTCACGACTCGCTCGTTGTGCACAATGTCACCGAGCATGTAGACGCTACCGTACTGTTCGGCAGTCTCCTTCGCCAGTTTTACCGCATCCCGGACGCCAAAACAAAACCCGGCGTGGTCTGCTACGTTTACATTAATTTTCATATATATTCCAAACATTTATGGTCACCTGTTTAGCGTAGAAAATTAGATGATCCAGCTTAAGGGGTCAAGTGTTCTCTTTCACCTAACCGCTGAAGGAAAAAGGAGTTCCGTGACTTGTTATGTCTATTAATGTGATTTTGTTGAAAACCGCAAATAGACGCAAATAAACACGAATGGAAAATGAATTTTTATGAAAACTGTTTTATTAAGAGAAGAAGAATTTCTAGGTACTTTTAAAACAAATTTGTTGAATGTGATTTCCGCATTTAACTCATTCCTTCAGTTACCAATGGCGAAATAACAAATAGCTCAGCAGGCTCAATTCACCACACAGCCTTTTACCATAACTATTTACCCTTACCAGTTGCAGAGCTTTCAGATTGCTGCATTTTTCTGATATGAAATTTCAAGCGATCTGAAAAAATTAATCCAGTATACAACCTAATCAAAAATTCATACGGTTTATCAGGATTTGGAGGTCGAGAGAAATTGGGATAGCGGAGATATACTGCTCCTCCCACTGATATTATCAAAGGCTCAGTGAGATATTCAGCCAATTCGTTTGTGGGATCAGCCAGGAAAATGACTCTCTTGAAAGGAAAGGACTGCCCCCATTCATCCAACATTTCAGTGAAGTTGTAATTATTGATATTATAAAACAATGTATCCGGGATTCCCTGGAGCTTTACTAGTGAATCAACTTTCGGATCAAGAAACAAACGATCAAAATTAGTTCGGGCAAAGATAGCACGAGCAACGCTGTCGATCAGCGTAGAATCAGAGTAATATACCAATTCATCTTCAATTATTGGGTTAGAATTTTGTGGTTGCACCATATTGGGGTTCGTTAAGGTATTTTGAGCGTGTTGACAACTTGACAGAATTGATAATCCAAGAATAAGGCTCAGAGAAGTTATGAGATAATTTTTCACTGAATTACTCCTCCCGTACCGAGTGTGACCAAACGAAGAAATTTCAGATTCTTAATCCAACATAAAATCGAGCAAAAGCAATAAAACTGGCAGTATATTTGAAGCTACTTAAGAAATATTGATAAAATTTACCTATATATCAACACTAATTTAAATCTGATTTTACCGTACGAGTATACTTTACTTGTTTTTTTAATTAGCGTATATTCGCGTGAATTCGCGGTAAATATACAGTACTACTAAGCGCGAAATGCTACTTATCCGACACCTTCGCCGGCGTAATCCCGCGCTGCGCCTGATACTTGCCTTGTTTGTCCCTGTAAGAAACACTGCACGGCTCGTCGCTTTCAAAGAAGATCACCTGACATAAACCTTCATTGGAATAAATCTTGGCGGGAAGCGGAGTGGTATTGGAAATCTCCAGTGTGACGTGTCCTTCCCACTCTGGCTCGAATGGCGTCACGTTCACGATAATTCCGCACCGGGCATAGGTTGATTTCCCCAGGCAGATGGTCAGAATGTTTCGGGGAATCCGAAAGTATTCCACGCTACGAGCCAGCGCAAAACTGTTGGGCGGAACGATGCAAATATCTCCGGTATAATCGATAAAGGACTGCGGATCCCAGTTTTTTGGATCGACAATGGAATTGTTTACGTTGGTAAATATTTTATACTCGTCCGCAACGCGCAAATCGTATCCATAAGAAGACAAACCATAAGAAATCACCGACTTTGAGATATTCTCTCGCTCAAATGGTTCGATCATTCCGTTTTCAGTCGCCATCTTTTCAATCCAGTGATCCGGTTTAATGCTCATTGTCAGGCCTGATTCCCTTCTTCGACTAGCTCGTTTTCCACCTCTTCATACGAATCCACGGCTTCCTGTACCGCTTCAACAACTTTGGGAATTGCTTGCTCATACGGGAGTTCTATTACAGCACCGGCGGCGAATTTGTGTCCACCACCACCAAACTGTTTGGCCACCGTGTTAATAACAACCCGGCCCTTGCTCCGAAAATTAATCCGCGTTCGTTCAGGGGCTACCTCATGAAACATGACGGCAACCTCGATTCCGCCAACACTGCGGACAAAATCGGTGAACCCTTCCACATCGCTGGTTTCCGCACCCACAGCATCTTGCATCTCTAATGAGACTGGAAAGTAGGCTATTTTCTGGTCATCGGTAAAATGCAGGTTATCGATGATTTTTCCGAGGAGTTTAATACGCTCGATAGAGTAGGACTCGTACACGTGTTCAAAAACTTTGTACGGTTCAACTCCGTATTCCAGCAACTCTTTCGCCATCTCGTGTGCGTGTGGCGTCGTATTACTGAACCGGAAGGAACCGGTATCAGTCATCAGGGCGCAGTATAATCCCTGGGCGATTTCAAAATTCAACCCGTCCGGATCCATAAATTTGATGAGGTCGTATATCATCATTCCGGTTGCGGCTGCGTGGATATCGATATACTCCAGGTCAAAATGGTTTTTGCCCTTGGCCGGATGATGATCGATACAAATTTTTGTCCCAGGACTTTTTTGAATCACGCCGCCGATATCGCGCAGTCGGGCATAAGCGCCGATATCCAGGATAACAAAAGCATCGCTGTTTTCAACGACAGAGCGGAAATCCGGGGAGTATTCCTCGATAATGTCTCCGGAGTCAAGAAATTTGTACTCGGAAGGCAAAGGTGACGGATTATAAATGTGAACTGTTTTACCCCGCTCTTTTAAAAAATGATACATCGCTACCTCAGACCCAATGCCATCACCATCGGGACTGACGTGCGTAGTGAGCACAACAGTTTTGCAATTATCCAATACCTCCGCTGCGTTCTTCCAGTCTACTGATTGCATCGATACCTTTGTGCTTGTGTGTTGTGTAATTTTATCCCCTTATCTACCAAAATATTTTTCCTTTCCAACTCCATTCGAGTACTGGCGTAGATTTCTCAAAAATAGCGTAAAATGTAGAGGCCAGAATCGTGTATGTCAAGGTTTAAACTGTGAATCAGTGTTTGAGTGTATAAGTGTTCGAGTATTTCCCGGAAGGTCCCGGAAGGGACACCTCCTGGCGGACTCCTTCCGGAGCAAGTGTCCGAGTGTTCGCTTTGCAGTTTGGGGAGTGTTGATGTGTTGGAGTGTTGGAGTGTTGCGGTTCTTAATTTTACACGGGAAATAGGGGAATAGGGGAATACGGTATAAGGATATAAAGGAATACTTCTGAGTTCTCGGGGTTTTTTCTGGAGTGCGCTAACCGTGTTAGCGCGTTTTGTTGTTAACAAGATTCGCGTGTTCCTCTGTTGAAGGCCTTAATCAAAATCTTAATTCTATAAATCTATGTATAGAATAAATCCAGATATTGGAGGCTGTAATGATATACAATACCTTTAGGCATAGTATCAAACCGCCGTCGATAAACGGCGAAAATAACTCCGTTATGGCTGTTAGAGCGAACGAGTACTTAATAGACTAGAAACTTAAAACATCGGTCCGGATGACAATATTTTTAGGGTATTTAAGCGGCCTTGTTGTTTTTACGCGGTAAAAGAACAAAGAAAACGGGATAACTTTGATTTGACAACGAAGTCATAAAAGAAAGCGCTGACAGCCCCTCAAAAGGGCTGTCAGCGCTGATTTAATAAAAACTATCTTAGTATCGTATTACCCGATCGCCAGCATCCGGTCGACGGATTGCTTGGCTTTCAGCCTGATATCTTCGGGGATGCTAATTTGGTACTGGTTATACTTCAAAGCGTCTCGTGTCATTTCCAGCGTGATCTGATTCATATGTGGACAGCGTACGCTGCACAAACGCACCATTTCCTTTTCCGGATTTTCGGCGGCAATGTTGTCGCCCATACTGCATTCCGTCAGCAGGAGATACTGTTCTGCCTGAACATCCTGAACGTAATTGATCATCGCGGAGGTGCTGCCGCTAAAGTCAGAAGCATCGACAACTTCAGGACTACATTCCGGATGCGCGAGCACCACAACGTGTGGAAACTGTTTCCTGATATTCTCGATATCTTCCACCGTAAACTGCTCGTGAACTTCGCAACGTCCGTTCCAGCCGATAATATCGTACTGGAGTCCGTTACCATTGGAGGCTTTTGGCGTTTTCGTCGGAAATATTATGGACTTCCCGGTCTCTTTCGCGACGTTCGACGCTAAATATTCGTCTGGCAAGAAAATCACGTGATCAGAGTCCAGAGATTCCACAACCGCTTTGGCGTTGCTTGAGGTGCAACAGATATCTGTTTCCGCTTTCACATCGGCATACGTATTAACGTACGTTACGACCGGGACGCCTGGATATTTGGCTTTCAAATTCCTGACATCCTCTGCGGTGATGCTTTCCGCCAGCGAACATCCTGCTTTCTGCGACGGAATCAGAACGGTTTTATCCGGACTTAATATTTTCGCGGTCTCTGCCATAAATTCCACGCCACAAAACACGATAATATCTTTATCGGTTTGCGCAGCTTCGCGGCTGAGTCCCAACGAGTCGCCGGTAATATCCGGGACGGAATGGAACAACGCCGGCTCCATATAATTGTGCCCCAGAATCACCGCGTTCTTCTCGGCTTTCAACTGGTTAATTTCCACTGCCAATTCTGCTTTATACAATAGCTCAGCTTCGGGAACCACATTGTGCAGTTTTTTGTGCAACTGTTCGTACATCGCATCAATTGTGAGTTCTGCTGTTTGCATAATATCCTCTTTATACTCGGTTAATTATTTTCCGTGTTTCAACGGTAATATAGAGAAAAAGTTCAAGGATCAGAAAGGACTTACTTTGCTGCATTATTTTTAAAGAAACGGAAAAAGATTCAGGAAAATTCAGATCGACTTCTGTTAACTGATTTTGCAAGAGTGAAATGTGTATCCTGAAGGATTTGTTCTCACTTTAGAACAGTGCGCCCACCGAATCCATGGTAAACTGTAAAATTTGTGGCGGAAACAGTCCCAGATAGAAGATACCAAGCACCGCGATGATCAGCGTTGGGCCAATTGCCATCGATTTTACCATCGGCATATCAAGATCCGGATCGGGCTGATACATATACATTCCCACGACCACACGCAGATAGTAATACACGGAAACCAAACTGTTCAGCACCCCGATAATCACCAGCCAGTACATCTGCTGCTGGATTGCAGCGCTGAATACGTAATATTTTCCAAAGAAGCCGGCGGTGGGTGGAATACCCGCCAACGAGAACATAAACACAGCCATGCACGCCGCCCAGAACGGATGACGATAACCTAATCCATTGTAATCGGAAATACTGAGGTGTTCATCCTTGTTGCGTTCGAAAAAGATGACAAATCCGAACGCGCCCAGGTTCATAAATGTGTACGCAAGTAAATAGTAAGCCACGGCGCCGCTTCCAATGGCATTCCCTGCGGCAATGGCAACCAAAACATATCCGGCGTGTGCAATACTGGAGTAAGCAAGCATCCGCTTAATGTTAGTTTGGACAAGCGCGGAAATATTTCCGACAATCATTGTTACCACTGCAAAAATCGCGATCAGGGTTCCAAGTGCAGGTATTGCAGGATGAAACGCCACCATCAGCACTCGCACTAATGCGGCAAATCCTGCCGCCTTCGGTCCGGTGGAAAGAAAAGCAGTGACTGGAGTCGGTGCGCCTTCATATACATCCGGAGACCACATATGGAACGGTGCCATCGAAATTTTAAACCCAAATCCTACCAGCAACAATCCACCGGCAATAAGAAATACAACATTGTTCATCACGTTATGAGTTGAGACAAATTCGGCAATCCCCGCCAAATTCGTCGTCCCGGTGGTGCCAAATACAAACGCCATCCCGTACAGGAAAAATCCTGTGGAAAATGCGCCAAGCAGCAAATATTTCAAGCCCGATTCATTCGATTTTAAATTGGTCCGGAAAAATCCAACCAGGATATAGAGCGAAATTGAAAGCAGTTCCAGTCCAAGGAATACCATCAGAAGATCGCCAGCTTTTGCCATCAGGGACATCCCAACTGTCGCGAAAAGTAGTATGGCGTAATATTCTGCGCGATTTTCGGGATGATCTTTCATATAGGCCCAGGCTAACAGAATGGAGAAAAACGCCGAAATCAGAAAAATCACGTTAAACAGATGCGCGTATAAATCGACCTGAACAAAGTCGCGGAAATATGACCCATTCACGTCAAAATGAGTCAGGGTAACCACAAAAGCGATTAATACGCCAAGCAGAGCGGTTCCGGGAATAATTCGGGTTTTATGTTTGAGAAACAGATCTTCCGTGAGCACCAGAAGTGCTGTGAGCGTTATAATAATTTCCGGCAATACGCTGATCAGATCCGCTGACGTGTAAAAAGGAGTATCCATAGGGCAATCAGTTATTCTTTAATTTTCAGAGTTATTTCAGATAGATGCACTTGTTCAATTTCTTTCAGACGATAGTAGAATGAAAGCAGCGATTGGACTTCTCCCTGCACATCGCCTTCTCCGGTTAATTCGTAGTCGTGTTCTGGCGAGTACAGTTCCGGGCCTTGCGCGTCTTCCCGGACTACTTCTTCCGGCTGGAATCCGGTGACGTTAATGTCATCTCCTTTGTTCCGGAAAATTTCCAGCGCGCGGTCACCAATTTCTTTGGAATAGATTTTCAATTCAAAGTGAAACTCCAGATGATCAATTTCTTCCACAGATTCCAGAGAAATCCCGTATTCTTCCTCCAGGGATTTTATGAGATCAGTAATTGGCTCAACGAGAGAATCCTGAATAATGTAATGCGTGTATTGGCCGCCTAATCCCAGCAGATCAATAATCGACGATTGCAGATGCACCGGTTTGATATCATAATCTTTGCCGTGGTAAATGCGTTCATTTTTTCCCCGGCCAGCGACAAAACCAATCATTAATCCCTGGACCAGGTTTGTATTATTCTTGATCACTATGCTGAATAGTTTCATCGTTTCACCTGTTCTTAAAAGAAGAGTAACGTGACTATGATAAACGCCGGGACCAGGATTAACAGTGAATATTTGAAAATGTAACCAAAGAAACTCGGCATATCGATGCCGGCTTCTTCAGAGATCGATTTGACCATAAAGTTTGGGGCGTTGCCAATATAGGTCATTGCGCCGAAAAAGACCGCGCCGGTCGAGATTGCCTTTAAATAAATTCCGTGGGTCTGAATGAGATTTGCCACAGCAGCAGGTTCCGGGATTCCGGCGTAAAAACTGCCAAGCGCCGTATTCAAAAATGTCAGATATGTCGGCGCATTATCAAGAAAACTCGATAGCGAACCTGTTAACCAAAAGTAGGCGGCCGGCGAATCAAGCGCTTTCATAATAAACCCGAACCCACCTTCTGATCCTGCCCGCAGGATGGCAAGAGCGGGAATAATTGTCATAAAAATTCCGGCAAACAGATAGGCCACTTCCTTAATGGGAAACCAGGTAAATTCATTGTCCTTGCGGATCTGGTTTTTCGTTGTCCAAAGCGAGAGTAGTCCCATAAGAATAATCAGCACATCCCTCACCAAACTTTCAATCCCAACATGCACTCCAAGGATGTTGACATCTCCGGGTTTCCAGATGCCGCTGAGCAAGACAGCACCCATAATTCCGGCCAGGAAGATGAAGTTATGCAACCCGAGGATTCTGATCGGTTCTTCCTCGGCCTCTTCTGCTTCTTCCGCAAGCATAGCTGGGTCTTCTCGTCTGTACATTACCGAATCCAGAATGTAATAGACGATGAGCAGGATGACCGCCAGCGTCACAAATTCTGTGAACAGATTGAACGTCCAGAAAAACGGGACGTGGTGGAGAAATCCCAGAAAGAGCGGCGGATCACCCAGCGGAGTCAAAGAACCGCCAATATTTGCCACCAGAAAGATGAAAAATACCACCGTGTGAACTTTATATCTTCGGTGCTGATTACTGCGAAGAATTGGCCGGATCATTACCATCGCGGCGCCCGTTGTCCCAATCCAGGAAGCGAAAAATGTCCCGATGAGGATTAAAATAGTATTAACAACAGGAGTCCCTTTGAGCGAACCTTTAATTAATATTCCACCTGATACGGTAAACAATCCCCACAACAGAATAATAAACGGGATATAGTCAATCAGATAAATGTGAGCAATTTCGTAAAACGCAACCCCTTTGAACGCAATCAGAAACGGCACCGCAAAAATCAGCGCCCAGGCGGCGGAGACTTTCGGAAAATGGTCGTGCCAGAAATGCGGGGCAACCAGCGGAAAAATCGCAATAGAGAGGAGAATTCCAGCGAAAGGGATAACAGTCCAGAGCGGTAAAAGCGTCCCGATCTCTTCGCCGTGTACTTCTGTTTCTAAACCCTCTTTGGCTACATTCGCCTCACTCTGATGCTCCTGTACCTGCGTTACGGCAGTGTCATTTGAACTATTCTGATGTTCCTGCGCAACAAGAAGTGGTGCGATCGTGATAAATGTTATAACTGCCAGGAGAATTATGCTGTATCGTTTACTCCGCATTGTAATCCGTTCCCTCCCCGATCACTCCGAGAAAATTCTCTGCATCTTTGGAATTTTGTTTAGAGACTTCAACGGGGACTTTTCGCATCACATTCTGAATTGACGGTTCAATACGATCCAGTATTGGCTTTGGATAAACCCCGATCCCAACAATAAACAGAATCAGCGGCACCATCACAACAATTTCTCGCAGGGAGAGATCTTTTAATACTTTGTTTTCTTCGTGTTTCACCGGACCGAACATCACGCGCTGGAACATCCAGAGCATATAGACTGCGGCTAAAATAACGCCAGTCGCGGCAAACACGCCGTACCAGATATTCGCCTGGAAAGCGCCCAAGAGAATCAGAAACTCACCGACAAATCCGTTCAGTCCGGGCAGACCGATAGACGAAAGCGTGACGATCATAAAGAACGCGGCAAAAACAGGCAGCACTTTTGCGAGGCCGCCAAAATCCTCGATCATTCGGGTGTGACGGCGTTCGTAAATCATGCCAACGATTAAAAAGAGCGCTCCGGTCGAGAGTCCGTGGTTCACCATCTGGATAACGCCACCGGATAATCCCTGGGGATTCAGGGCGAAAATCCCGAGTACCACAAATCCCAAGTGACTAACGCTGGAATAAGCGACTAATTTTTTCAAATCCGGCTGCACCATTGCCACCAGCGCGCCGTAGATAATTCCAATAATCGCGAGCACGGCTATTAATGGGATAAATTTAATCGTCGCGTCCGGAAACAGCGGCAAACAGTATCTCAGGAAACCGTAGCCACCCATTTTCAGCAACACGCCAGCCAGAATAACCGATCCGGCGGTTGGCGCTTCCACGTGAGCATCCGGCAACCAGGTGTGGAACGGAAACAGCGGTATTTTAATCGCGAAACTGAGTCCAAATGCCAGGAAGAGCCAGGTCTGCATATTCCTTGGAATATCCAGTGTGTAAAGCGTGAGCAAATTCATCGTGGGATGATCCAGCACGGATTTGCCGTAAAAATAGATACCAAGCACCGCCACCAGCATCAGCAAACTGCCGACCATGGTGTAAATCACGAACTTCATCGTGGCGTAAATGCGGCGTTTGCCACCCCAAATGCCGATCAGGAAATACATCGGCACCAGCATCGCCTCCCAGAAGATGTAGAACAAGAAGAGATCCAGCGCGCTAAAAACGCCCAGAATACCGGTTTCCATAACCAGCAGCGAAATAATAAATCCGCTGACGTGTTCTTTGATCGCATTCCACGCGGAAAGGAGAATAATCGGCGTAATAAATGTCGTCAGGAGAATCAGGAAAAGACTAATGCCGTCGATGCCGACGAAATAGTTGATGCCCCACTGTGAAATCCACGGGACTTGCTGGGTAAACTGCATCGCATCCGTGCCGACCTGAAAGTTGAAGTACAGCGGAATGCTCAACGCGAAGGTCACCAGTGAAGTCAGCAGTCCGACCACTCGCTGAACCTGCGCAGAACTTTTTTGCAGCAAAATCAATAACAGGACGCCAACCAACGGCGAAAATATGATGAATGTCAGTAAATAAGAGTGCATATCGTCTTTACCAGATTAAGAAATAGAGCATTATAAAAAGTGTTCCCACGGAGATGAACAGCGCGTAATTCGGAATGACTCCGGTCTGAACTTTCCGAACTTTGTCTCCCACAAATTTGGTGGTCGATGCAATGCCATTCACAAAAAATCCATCAATAAATTTGGCGTCAAAATACTGCCACAACCAGCGGCTCCCTCTCACAATCGGCTGCACAATCATGAAATTGTATAACTCGTCCACGCGATATTTGTCCAGCAGTAATCTGTATATTCCGCCAAAGCGTTCGGCAGTTTTTTCTGCGCTGATTTTCTTCCAATGATAAAAAGCCAGTGCGATTAAAAGTCCGCCCACAGCCAGCACAATCGAGGTGAGTAATAACATCCATTCAGTGCCGTGCGAGAGGTGATGGATTGACTCGGCTTCCGGCGCAACCGAGGCGACAAAATGTTCAAAATGATTGCTGCCGCCCAATAATTTTGGAATACCGATGTACCCGCCGATGACCGAAAGAACTCCCAAAACGACCAGCGGAACGGTCATCACTTTAGAACTTTCGTGGAGATGATTTTCAGTCTCTTTGTTGCCCTTGAATTTTCCGAAGAATGTCAGATAGGTTAACCGTGACATATAAAACGCGGTCAGAATAGCGCCGAAAGCACCGAGTGCCCAAATCCACGGATTAAAACCGAATGATTTCGCCAGAATTTCATCTTTGGAGAAAAATCCGGAAAACAGCGGAATACCGATAATCGCGAACCACGCGGCGTAAAATGACCAAGCGGTAAACGGAGCGTATTTGTGCAATCCACCCATATTCCGGATGTCCTGCGGATCTTTGTCGTGAATGCCGGCATCGTGGAACGCGTGCTCCATAATATGAATCACGCTCCCGGCGGCGAGAAAGAGCAATGCCTTGAAAAATGCGTGCGTCATCAGGTGGAAAACACCAGCAGCATAAGCGCCTACGCCAACACCAATAAACATATAACCCAGCTGACTAATAGTAGAATACGCCAGCACCTTCTTGATATCATTCTGAACCAGTGCGATGGTCGCGGCGAAAACCGCGGTGATCGCGCCAATCCAGGCAACGACGTTCTGCGAGATTGGGGCCAACGAATAGAGCGCGTTCGATCGCGCCACCATATAGACACCAGCCGTGACCATGGTTGCGGCGTGGATCAACGCACTCACCGGCGTCGGACCAGCCATAGCGTCCGGCAGCCAGACATACAATGGAATCTGCGCCGATTTTCCCATGGCTCCGACAAAGAGTAACAGTGTAATCGCGGTAATAACTCCGGTATCAACGAAGAGCGTGTTGGCTTCCGAGAAAATGGAAGAAAAATGCAGCGTGCCGAACGCTGAATAGAGCAAAAACATTCCCAGCAGGAAACCGAAGTCTCCCACCCGGTTGACGATAAACGCCTTTTTACCGGCGGTCGCTTTCGCCTCGTCTTCGAACCAGAATCCGATGAGGAGATACGAGCACAAACCGACGCCTTCCCATCCCAGAAACATCAGCAGGAAATTGTTCGCGAGTATCAGATTGAGCATCATGAAAATGAACAGGTTGAGATAGGTAAAGTAGCGGGGCGTGCCCGGATCACCCTTCATATATCCGTTGCTGTACACGTGAATCAGAAAACCGACCCCAGTCACAACCAGCAGCATTACCAGCGACAGCGGATCAATTTGATAGGCGACGTTGACGTTAAAATTACCAACGGCAATCCACGAAAAAAGGGTCTGTTCAACGGCAGTCCCGTGCAACCCGGCGCCCTGATATTTGAAAAAGAGGACGACGCCCCAGATGAACGAAAGCCCGACCATCGAAGTAGCAAACCACCCGGCAACCTTGTTACCGAGTTTGTTGCCAAAAAGCCCATTAATTACGAATCCGATAAGCGGGAAAAGCAGTACCGGCCAGATCTGAAGGTGTAAAGTGTGTTCCATATAATTAATTCTTCAACAGGTGAATTTCGTCTACGTTGAGAGTGTTTTTATTTCTGAACAGCGCCACGATAATGGCCAGTCCCACCGCGACCTCTGCCGCAGCAAGCGTCATCACGAAAAAGACAATCACTTGTCCGTCCACGGAGCCAAACTGCCGCGCAAATGCCACGAAGGCAAGGTTGACGGCGTTCAGCATTAACTCCACCGACATAAAAATGATAATCGCGTTCCGTCGAGTCAGCACACCCAGCACTCCAATAGAAAAGAGGATCAGGCTGAGCACGATCGGATAAGTTACAGGTAAAGTCATCAGGTCAGTCTCCGTTTGGCGAGATAGACAGTTCCGATTAAAGCAACCAGCAGCAGGAGCGAAGCCACTTCAAACGGGAAAAAATATTTTGAGAAGAGCACTTTGCCCACCTGAGAAATGTCTCCAAAATTCGCAGTACCCGGCACGGACTGGGCGATCACATCACTGAAGCCCATCTTGAGGGAAAGCGCGGCAAACACAATAAAAAGTATCGCCACGAAAATACCGAGCGCGACCTGCACTTTCATATACGGCGGCGGCGTTTCTTCGCGTTTCAGGTTCAGTAACATAATCACAAATAGGAATAACACCATAATCGCTCCGGCGTACACCAAAATTTCCAGCGCCGCCAGGAAATACGCTTCCAGCAGCACAAAAATTGATGCCAGGGAAAACAGGGTCACGACCAGTGATAATGCGCTGTACACCGGATTCTTATTAATCACAACTGTCAGGGCTGCGGCGATCGCCAGAGCGCTAAATATCCAGAATAGAAAATTCGCCATCTAAGCAGGCTCCTTGTCCTTCACAAAAAAGAGCTGTTTGCCATCTCGTTCTGTATTGTATTTTCGATCGTTTGTCACATCGTAGAACCGGAGCAAATCATCTTTGGTGGCTACCAAATTCGAGCGTCCATAGTCAGCGAAATCGTAAATTTCTGTCAGTTCAATCGCCTCCTCGGGACAGGCTTCTTCGCAAAAGCCACAATAGATGCAGCGCAGCAGATCGATCTCAAATTTCACCGGATAGCGTTCCCGGTCGTCCCACGGAGCTTCAGCCGGCGTTATGGTGATACAGTGCGACGGACAAGCCGTTGCGCACATCTCACACGCCACACATTTTACTCTGCCCTGCTCATCTTTGTTAAGCCGGTGCAGACCGCGATACCCTTCCGGTGGCTGGTGCCGTTTTTCGGGATACTCCACGGTAACCTTCTTTGAAAAGATATGCTTGAGCGTCACCATCAGCCCCTTGAAGAGCATCGGCACGTAAATCTTGTCCCAGAATGACGGTGTATATTCTACTACGATTTTTTTCATAGTGAGTTATCTATCGTTTGATTTATAAGTAAGCCATTACCAGCCCGGTGACCAGTATATTCACCAGCGCCAGCGGTAACATCATTTGCCATCCCAGACGCATCACCTGATCGTACCGAAATCTTGGAAACGACCAGCGCACCCAGATGAAGAAAAAGATAAAGAACAGTGTTTTCAGCGTAAATGCAATCACGCCCAGCAGGACGCCCCAGTTGCCCAGCGCTGCCTCGTGAACAAACGGAATATCCCATCCGCCAAAGAAGAGCGTGGTGATCAGCGCCGAGGCAGTGATCATATTGGCGTATTCCGCCATAAAGAACATCGCAAATTTCATACTGGAATATTCGGTGTGATACCCGCCAACCAGTTCCTGTTCCGCTTCCGGCAGATCAAATGGAAGCCGGTTGGTTTCCGCAAAAACTGCGGTGAGAAAAATTAAAAATGCCACCGGTTGTCTCACCACGTTCCATAATCCCTGCTGCGAGACAACGATATCATTGAGTTCCAGCGATCCGGACAACATCAATACGGCAATCAGCGCCAAGCCCAATGATAATTCATAACTAATCAATTGCGCAGAGGATCGTAAGCCGCCAAGTAATGGATATTTACTATTCGATCCCCAACCGCCAAGGACAATCCCGTACACTCCCAGAGATGTGAGAGCGAGGATATACAAAATGCCGATATTCACGTCAGCGATTTGCATCGGGATGATCCGTCCGAATGCGTGAAGATCCGGCGCCACCGGGATGACCGCAAACGTCATAAATGCCGGCACCATAATAATCACCGGAGCGGCAAGATAGATGAATCGATTCGCCGAGGCGACGATAATATCCTCTTTCATAAAAAACTTGAGTCCGTCAGCCAGCGGCTGAAACATGCCTTGGGGTCCTACTCGATTAGGACCGAGCCGGTCAGAGATAAACGCCGCCACCCGTCGCTCCAGATAAATAGAGACCATTACGCCGACAGCCAGTCCGACAAACACAATCAAAATTTTCGCGAGAATTATCAGCAGATCTACCAACATACCGTTTTACGCTACCTTCTCACCGCTGGTCTTCGCTTTTGTCTGACGAAGCACAGCATTCGTTTTCAATTTTCCTGAATCGCCCACTTCAAAGCGGGTCAAGCCCGTGTATCCCTTTACAGAATCGCTAATCTCGGAAGTAACTTCCCAGACGCTTCTATAATCCATCATATTTTTGCGCATCGCATTGGCTATATCCATAATAATCTGAAAATCCGGGCGTTCGTCGCCTTCGGGATACAGTCCCTGCTGAATTTTCTGTACGCGTCCCTGGTAATTCGTCATCGTGCCGGTGCGCTCGTACACGCTGCCACCGGGAAGAATCAGGTCGGCTTCCTTAGCAATGTCACTCAAATAGAAATCCTGCACCACCAGGAAGTCCAGCTTCCGGAGCGCCAGTTTTTCATCGTTGGACAAATTATTGTCGTACCCGCCGTGCAGAAAAAAGAGCGCTTTGATGGTATTGTTCCGCATCAGTTGAAAAAGATCAACATCACTGTCAAGATTCAGCATATCAGAGGCGCCGAGCCGGTTTGGCGTTTTGTCCGGATTAATCTGAAATCCGCTCTTGAACACTTCCGGATCACCTTCAAACTCGCCGGGATACAGTCCGAGGTTTTCGGTGACGCCAAGTCCCTTGCGCATCATCTTCTCAAAGAGGTAATTCTCCTCGTTGGTCATATAAGCTGAGCCAAAACCGCCAATGGCTTCTTTTCCCTTTTCCCGGGAAATGGTTGAAAATTTTTCCAGCAGGAGTTTAATGGCGCCGGTCCAGCTAATGCGCTCAAAGCCGGAGTCTGTCTTCACCAGTGGATTTTCGATGCGTTCGGCATCTTCGTATTTGTGATATTCAAACCGACCGTCGTCACACATCCAGTGGTCGTTGACTTCCTCGTTAATGCGCGGTATCGTGCGCTGAATTTGATTGTCCTTGACGTGAACCTCGATATTACAACCGACAGAACATTCCGGACAAATCGAGGAAGTTTCTTCAAGATTCCAGACGCGTGTCTTATAGAGAAAATCGTTACTGAGCAGCGCGCCAACCGGACAGATATCCACTACGTTGCCCGCCATCTTGTTGTCCAGTTCCTTGCCCTCGACCACGCCAATCTTGGAGTAATATCCGCGATTTACCACGCCCAGTTCTGCCGTCCCGGCAATTTCCTTGGCAAAGCGGACACAGCGCGTACACATGATGCAGCGGTTGTGATTGATGCGCACCATCGGACCGAGTTGCTCGGCGGGACGCACCCGTTTTTCCTCTTTGAACCGGCTGTGCGCCTTCCCGTATTTGAAGGAATAATCCTGCAGGTAACATTCGCCTGCCTGATCACACACCGGACAATCCAGCGGATGATTAATGAGCAGGAATTCCAGCGTCGATTTCTGGGTCTGTTTCACCTTGTCGGATTCCGAGGAGACGACCATATCGTACTTGCCGTCCACCTTGCGTTCCTCCGGCATCTCGTTAATCCGCAGTGAGCACGAGGTAGTGAGTTTGGGCATTCCCTCGACTTCAACCATACACATCCGGCAACTACCAACAATCTCGAGCCGCGGATGGTAACAATAATGCGGAATTTCAATGCCGTTTTGCCGGGCGACTTCCAGCACCGTGGTGCCGGGTTCTACCTCGAATTCACGACCGTTTAATTTTATAAGCGCCATAAACGACTTCTATCCTCAAGCAACTTGTGGCATCAGTTTCTGACGCGAAACCATGCATTTTTTATGTTCAATGTGATATTCAAATTCGTCACGGAATTTCTGGACAAAGGTAGTGACCGGCGTCATCGCAGCATCGCCAAACGGGCAAATCGTTTTCTGCTGAATCGCGGTACCGATGTCCAGCAACATATCCAGATCATTCGGTTCGCCATCGCCATTTTCGATACGCCGGACAATTCGCATCATCCAGGGTGAACCCTCGCGGCACGGCGTGCACTGTCCGCACGATTCGTGCGCGTAAAATTTCGTCAGATTCGACAGCGCATCGACCATACACGCGGTATCGTCGATGACCATTGTCGCAGCAGAACCGAGCATACTTCCCGCGGCTGCCACGGAGTCAAAATCCATATTAATGTCGATTTCATCAGCGGTTAAGACCGGCACAGAACTTCCACCGGGAATCACCGCTTTCAGTTCGCGTCCCTTCCAGATGCCGCCGCCATCTTTGTAAATCAAGTCTTTCAGCGGATAACCCATGGCGTGTTCGTACACACCGGGATTTTCAACATCACCGCTGAGACAATACAGTTTCGGGCCCGGAGATTTTTCCGGTCCGATATTTTTAAACCACTCAGCGCCGCGAGTAATAATGTGCGGCACATTTGCCAGCGTCTCGACGTTGTTCACGATAGTCGGCGACTGTAAATAGCCTTCTACTGCGGGAAACGGCGGTTTGATGCGCGGCCAGCCGCGTTTACCTTCCAGAGATTCGATCAACCCGGTCTCTTCGCCGCAGATGTATGCGCCGGCGCCGCGATGCACGATAATATCGTGGTTGAATCCACTGCCCAGAATATTCTTGCCGAGATATCCTTTCTCTCGCGCTTCTTCAATGGCCGCTTCCAGAATCTGGGCTTCCTCGTAAAATTCGCCACGGATATAAATAAATGAGAGTTCGCATCCAATGGCAAAACTGGAAATAATCTGTCCTTCGACCACCATATGCGGATCTTTGGACATCAACAAACGATCTTTGAACGTACCGGGTTCGCTCTCGTCGGCGTTCATAATAAGATACGTCGGCTTGCCCGTGTTTTTCGGGACAAAACTCCACTTGACGCCGGTGGGAAAACCAGCGCCGCCGCGACCACGGAGGTTGGAAGCTTTGACTTCGTCAACAACTTCCGCCGGGGACATTTCTTTGAACACTTTGCGCAAAGCGCTGTACCCGCCGGACTGCTCGTAGGTGGCAATACTGCGGGAATTCTCTTTATGAACGTTCTGTGTAAGAATCGGCTCGTAATCCATTATGATGCCTGCAATTTATCTATGATCTCGTCCAGCCGTTCGATCGTTAAATTTTCGTAATAGTCGTTGTTAATTTGTACTACCGGGGCTGTTCCGCACGCACCCAGACACTCTACTTTTTCGATGGAAAATTGTTTGTCTGCGGTCATCCCGTTTTCGTCGAAATTCAGGCGTTCATAGAGATGATCAACCACTTGTTCCGATCCGCGCAGTGAACACGAGAGCGTGTGACACACCTGCAGATGATATTTGCCACGCTCTTTGGTGTGGAACATTGTATAGAATGAAATGGTGTCCCGAACGTGCATTGATTCCTGATCGATGGCATCCGCCACTAAATTGATGACCTCCGGAGTCAATGTACCGAATTGCGCCTGCGCAATATGCAACACCGGTAATGTGGTGCTGCGCTTATCCGGATACCGATCCAGTAGTGTCTGAATCTTTTCCTGATTTTCCGGTGAAAATTCCAACGACATATTTATCTATCCAGTTCTCCAGCAATAACGTTCAAACTTCCTAAAATCGCCACGATGTCCGAAATCATATGTCCCGGGGCAATGTGCGCAAAAACCGAATAATTAATCAGTGACGGCGGACGAGTCCGTACGCGGTACGGCTTGGAACTGCCATCGCTGACAATGTAATAACCCAACTCGCCATTCGGAGATTCGGTCGGCACGTACATTTCACCTTTGGGCGGCTCAATGCCCCGGTTCTGCATCGTAACCTCAAAATGATAAATCAAACCCTCGATAGAGTTGTAGACTTCATCTTTGGGCGGAATAATTAAATTACTGTCGGCATCGATATTGACAGGACCGTCCGGCATATTATCCAGAATTTGATAACAAATCTTTCGCGACTGGCGAATCTCTTCCATTCTTACCAGATACCGGTCGAACACGTCACCGTTCTTGCCAACAGGAATATCAAAATCATAATCTTCGTAACTGGAATACGGCTCGTCTTTTCGAATATCACGATAATGCCCCGTTGCGCGTAACGCCGGGCCAGCCGTGCCCCAGGAGATGGCATCTTCCGGTGTAATGACGCCAACATCCTGCGTGCGATCCAACCAGATACGGTTTCTGTTCAGCAGGTTCACCATATCCTCGACCGTTTCGGGTAATTGATCCAGGAATTCGCGGACATTCTTGAGAAAGTCGTCCGGAATATCGCGGGATAATCCGCCTACCCGTGTGTATGATGTTGTCATACGAGTTCCCGTGGCTTCCTCAAACAGATCGTAAATTTTTTCTCGTTCACGGAAACCATAGAGAAAAATGGTAAACGCGCCAATATCCACAGCCATCATCCCGACACTGACCAGGTGATCTGCAATTCGTGATAACTCGCACATTAAATCACGGATGTATTGAGCGCGTTTAGGCGCTTCAACTCCCATTAACCGTTCGGCCGACAGTGCAAACGCCACGTTGTTGCAGAGCGGCGAGAGATAGTTCATCCGGTCCGTGATAGTGACATACTGGTTATAATTCAGGTGTTCGCCAAGTTTTTCAAAACCGGAATGCAGATATCCGATTTCCGGCGTGGCTTTTACAATCGTTTCGCCGTCCAGCTGCAGCATAACCCGGAGCGTCCCGTGTGTTGCCGGGTGCGCCGGACCAAAATTTAGTGTAAGCTGTTCGGTTTCAATCGCCCGCGCTTCCAGCGAGGAAGCGGTGGGATTTTCTATGACTTCTTTCATAAAAAGAGATCCATATTGTCGCTTTTATTTCCTGAATACATAGATTCAGAAAGTCGCTCTTCGACAAGCTCAGAGTGACTTACCAAGATGTCATCCCTCATCAGAGGCTCCTTCTGGAGCTGAGCCTGACGAAGGATAAACATCGAGTATATATTCCCAAACTTAATTAGAATTGCTCCATACATGGATTAATCAAGTTTCTTCGGTTTATATTTGCTGCCGATTTCACGCTCGACGCGCCGGTGTGTATCCCGCTCACCGTAACCCCGGAGAGGATAGTCTTTCCTCAGCGGATGTCCCGTAATCATTTCAGGATTCAGCAAACGGGTCAGGTTTGGATGTCCTATAAATTTGATGCCATACAAGTCCCAGACTTCCCGTTCCTGCCAGTCAGCAGTTCCCCAAAGTGCGGTTGCTGAGTGAATCTCTGGATTATTCTCGGGGACGAACGCTTTTATCACAATCCGATGATTATGATCGAATGACACCAGGTGATACACTACGGCGAAGCGCTCCGGACCGCCAATTTCCAGGTGATCCACAGCGGTGAGGTCCGAGAGGTAATTAAAAGCTAATTCCGGGGTATCACGTAACGCAGTGAGTATTTCAATGATCTTCTCACCGGTCACGTTCAGTGTTAACTGACCGTGGAAAATTTTCGTCGACAGAACAGTGTCTTTGTAATCGGTCAGCGCCGCCAGCGCTTGGTCTCTCAGCTCTTCCGGTGCCACAATCAATCCTTCCCTACCGTCGCCTTTGGATAATACCGTACGCTATCGCGCTCCACCAGCCGCTGAATTTTGATTAATCCGTCCATCAGACATTCGGGACGTGGCGGACAACCCGGAACATATACATCGACCGGTAAAAACTGGTCAATGCCTTGCACGACAGCGTAAGTATCGAACACGCCGCCGCTGCTGGCACAGGCGCCCATCGAAATCACCCATTTGGGGTCGGGCATCTGTTCGTAGATCCGGGTCAGGATCGGCATCATTTTATTGACCACGCGTCCTGCGACAATCATCAAATCCGACTGTCTGGGCGAAAATCGAATCGCTTCCGCGCCAAATCTTGCAATATCAAAACGGCTGGCGAGTACCGCCATCATTTCGATACCACAACAGGCGGTCCCAAACGGCATCGGCCAGAGCGAATTTTTCCGCGCCCAGTTCACCGCCTGATCGACAGAAGTGGTGAGCACATTCGATTTGATTTTTTCTTCCATGGATGCGTTGCTATCTATAGTCTGAGCTTTGTTTTCTATTCCCATACAAATGCTCCTTTTTTCCAGATGTAAATTAGTCCGAACACTAAAATGCCGAGGAAAACGAGCATCTCAATCAAGATAAAACTTCCTGATGCCAACATATCTTTAAACACCACCGCCCACGGATACATAAATACGACTTCGATATCGAATAAGAGAAAAATGAGGGCGACTAAAAAGTATTTAATGGAAAAACGCAGCCGGGCGTCAGTCTTTGGCTGAATCCCTGATTCGTACACCGCATTTTTAACGGGATCCGGGCGTCTCGGGCCAATTAAATGTGTGAGTAAAAGAGTGGTAAGGGCAAAACCAACAACAAAAATAAATAAAATCAGGAGAGGTAAATAGTGTGTCAGCATGCGTCAGTAATCTCTTTCGATCCTACTTCTCTGTCATCAGGTTCAATCATCAGCATTATCGCAAAATCTACGATAGCCCTTTTGTCACATCAACTATTATTTTCATTTTTTCTGGCGCGCTCGCGGGCTGCCAGTCGGCGGTTCCGGCGCTCCTCTGCTTCGGCGAATCGGCGCGTGTCTTCTTCAGTTTCCAGCTGAAGCTGGGGTACGGAAACTGGCTGGCCGTCTTCGTCCAGCGCGACAAATGTCAGATATGCTGAACTGGTATGTTCTTGCACCCCGGTGAGCGGATCTTCTGAGAGCACTTTCACTCCCACTTCCATAGAAGTTTTTCCGGCATAATTCACAGAGGCGCGCAAAATAATAAAGTGCCCAAGTTTTATGGGATGATGAAAACTCAAGTCATCCATCTGAACAGTCACCACCCGATGTCGGGCGTGGCGCATGGCAGCTACCGAGGCCGTAATGTCGATTAAATGCATTACCCGGCCACCCAAAATATTTCCCAGAGGATTGGTATCGTTGGGCAAAACCAGTTCAATTGATTCTACCCGGGAAGCCGAAACCGGTTTTGGAGCGGGAGTATTCATAAATCGATGCGATACATTGACATTGGATTATTATATGATCGATCTATTGAAGACATTAGAAAAATTTGAGCGAATTTTGTGCGAAAGTTGCGATGGATTCCCAATAGACTCCAAGCAGTAACGTGGGAATCACCAGAAGGGTGAGCACAGTCGTCATCCATGGATGGCCCTTCTTGACTTCGAGACCTTCCGGCGCATCCTGGAGAAACATCATTTTTACGATACGCGCGTAGTAATAAAATGAGATGACCGAATTGATAATGCCAACCACAGCCAGCCAATAAAATTGACTTCCCGCGTTAATAAGTGCCGAGAACAGATAAAATTTTGCAACAAATCCGCCAGTTGGCGGCAAACCGGTCAGCGCAAACATAAAAATCGTCATAATAACGCCGAGATACGGCACCTTGAATCCCAAGCCGCGATACTCTTCAATATTCTCGGTACCGTACGTATTCGAGATAATGATAACGACTAAGAAAGCTCCAAGATTCATAAAGAGATAGACAAATAAATAATACATCATCGCGAACAGACCCTGCTGATTCAGGACGACTGCTCCCATAAGAATATAACCGGCGTGAGCAATGCTGGAATATGCCAGCATCCGTTTAATATTATCCTGCCGAATGGCAACCAGATTACCGAGAAACATTGTCATCGCGGAGATTGCGGCTAGAATTTGCGGCCACGGCAACGAACCAAGTGCAAACCACTGCCCCATATTCGGCGTGGTTGAGCCAACCAGCGTTACGTTGAAAAACCGGATGAGCACAGCAAATCCCGCAGCCTTTGGCGCCACGGAAAGCAACGCTGTAATTGGTGTGGGAGCTCCTTCATACACATCAGGGGACCAAAAATGGAACGGAACGCTGGCAATTTTATAGCCGAAACCTGCCAAAATGAAGAGGATAGCAACAACCAATGTCAACGGGCTGTAATTAGAGGCCAGCAGTACCTGGTGGATTTCTGCAATCTTTGTCGTCCCGGTGAGACCAAACAATATCGAGAAACCGTACAACATTATTCCCGTGGAAACACCACCATAAATTACGTATTTCAAAGCAGCTTCGTTTGAACGTGCTCTGTTCTTTTGGTACCCTGCCAGGATATATGAGGTAATACTCACGAGCTCCAACGAAAGATAAATCATTATCAGATCGATGGAACTGGCCATCAGGAACATGCCCAATAGCATAATTAATATTAAACTATAGTACTCACCAAACCGGTAATTATTGAGTTCATTGGTTTTAAACGAAATGGCGATCACAAATAAGATCGCGATCAGAAAAATTACCTTGAAGAAGGTGCCAAATGGATCAACCGCGATCGTCTGAAAAAACAGCGCCCTCGGGGCTACCTGCTCCAGCAGTAACGCAATAAAGGCTCCCACTGTCCCGGCAAATGCGATATATGCAGTCCGGTTACTGTGTTGCCGCTTTAAAATTAAATCGGCAATTATTACCACGAGTATCGTCCCAATAATAATCAGCTCGGGAAGAAAAAAGTGCAGGCTCAACAGGTTATCTTGCGTGGTCATATCAATCGGTCTCGTTCATCAGAATTAAAACATTGCCATTGAAGCACCGTAATTCAGCACATTAATGAGTTTATCCACGGCGTGCGTGAACAAGTTCAGGATGGGCATGGGATAGACTCCCAGGAAAATCACAATCACGGCCAGTGGAGCCAGGGTAAAAATTTCGCGCCCGTTAATCTCTGGGATATCGGCGTATTTTTCGTTGAGTTCACCAAGGAATATCCGCTGGAACGCCCAGAGGAAATATCCCGCGTTCAGGATAATACCGAGTGTTGCCAGAATAGTGAGTGTGGTGTACACCGGGAACGCACCAATAAAAGTCATCGCCTCGCTGATAAATCCGGAGAATCCTGGCAAGCCGAGACCGGCGAAAAAAGCAATTGCCACGATACCGGTATATATCGGCATCTTGACGCCTAAACCGCCAAACCCGTCGATTTCACGATGGTGTGCACGGTCATAGATGACGCCGACGCTCAAGAAGAGCATCGCCGTAATTGTACCGTGATTGAACATCTGGAAGATGGCGCCGCTCATACCGGCTTTCGTCATTGCCGCCATGCCAAGCAAAACGATTCCCATATGATTGATAGAGGAATACGCCACCAGCTTTTTGATATCTTTCTGAGCCATGGCGCACATTGCCCCGTAAATAATATTGATCACCCCGAGGATCGCCATCGGAACGGCAAACCAGACGGTGCCTTCCGGTAAAATCGGAAATGAGATCCGCAGCAGACCATACGTGCCCATCTTCAGCAGGACGCCCGCAAGAATAACACTGACGGCAGTTGGTGCTTCCACGTGGGCCAGTGGCAACCAGGTGTGGAACGGAAAAATCGGCACCTTAATAGCAAATCCCACAAACAATGCCAGAAAGACAACAATCTGGAAGGTGTGGCCATAATTGCTCTGCATCAGGGTCAGCATATTGAAGGTATGCGGTTCAACGGCAAAATAGAGCGCCAGCATCGCCAGCAGCATCAGGATACTTCCCGCAAAGGTATAGAGGAAAAATTTGATCGCGGCATATTCGCGCCGGGGACCGCCCCATATCCCAATAAGGAAGTACATCGGCAAGAGCATGACTTCCCAGAAGATGTAGAACAGGAAGAAATCCAAAGAAACAAAGACTCCCATCATTCCTGCATCAAGCAAGAGAAAGAGGGCAAAATAACCTTTCACAGATTTTTCGGTATTCCACGAGGCAAACACGCCGATAAAACTGAGCAACGCGGTTAAAATAACCAGCGGCAGGGATAATCCGTCAATGCCCATAAAATACTGGATATTAAACGTCTTGATCCAGGTATACTGTTCAACAAATTGCATGCCGGTCGCAGAGCGGTCAAATCCTGCAAAAAGCAGGATTGTCACAAAGAGCTGGATTCCGGTGGCAACTGCCGCAACAATTTTAGTCGCATCTTTTCTTCCACTGGGAATCAATAGGATCACCGCCATGCCAATCACTGGCAAAAATGTGGCCCAGGTGAGTAAGTGTCCTTGCATCTGTATTTACCTTCCCTCCAACGGTACTCTCAATTAGAACATGAAAATTGCAAAAAGTATTATTATCCCAAACAGCATCATCATGACATAACTCTGAAGCCGTCCGGTTTGAAATAACCGTAAAATTGCGCTAAACATCAGTACGATTCGCCCAACACCATTCACAAGAATGCCATCCACGACCACGTCATCAAACCACCGGGCAATTCTTGAAATGGCGCGTGTTGTGTAGGCAAAACCATCGATCACGACTTTGTCGTACATCTCCATATCAAAGATCGCCAAGGCGCGGCACGCACCTAAAAATGGCTGAATAATTGTCTTGCTGTAAATCTCATCGATGTAATATTTATTCAAACTTAATTTATAGAGCGGAGAAATCTTCTTTGCTACCTTCTCGGCGTTCCATGACTTGGTGAAATAGAAAAAGTAAGCCAAACTAATACCGGTGAGGGCGAAGATTACAGAGATAATCATCGAAGGGACGTGTGCAATATGCAATGCATGAGTTAAATGTTCCAGCACGGTGGCGGTATGTTCACCGGCGACCGTTTCCGGTTGCTGGATCAAGTGTGAGAACCATCCCTCGGTTGTAAAGGGATTGAGACTCGGCAGCGTGTAAAACATAAACACACTTAACGTGGCCAAAATGCCCAGCGGAACGGTCATCACCTGGGGTGATTCGTGGATGTGCTCGTAAAGATCCTGTCGTGCCGGTTGGCCAAAGAAGGTCATAAAAACCTGACGGAACATATAAAACGCGGTAATAATTGCCGCGCCGAATCCAAATACCGGCAGCAGAAAATGCTGCGGATGGTTCATTGCATACGCCAGACTGCCGCCAAGAATGGCATCTTTGCTCAAAAAACCGCTCGTAAATGGTATCCCGGAAATGGCCAGCGTAGCCACCAAAAAGGTAATGTACGTTGCCGGCATCTTTTTCCGCAACCCGCCCATATTGCGCATATCCTGTGGATCAGTCTCGTGATCTCCCACCTTGTCCATCGCGTGGTGCATCGCGTGAATGACGCTACCCGAGCCAAGAAACAAGAGCGCTTTAAACCAGGCATGCGTTACCAGATGAAAGAATGCGGCAACAAAATGTCCGACGCCAAGTGCCATTATCATATAGCCCAGCTGGGACACCGTTGAATACGCAAGCACTCGTTTAATATCATTTTGGGTCATTGCAATCGTGGCGGCGAACAGGGCCGTAAAACCACCAAAGTACGCAATCACGAGTTGCGCATCTGCAGAAAGCATCGGAAAAATCCGCGCCGTCATGTACACGCCGGCAGCAACCATAGTGGCCGCGTGGATTAACGCACTCACGGGCGTGGGACCTTCCATCGCGTCCGGCAACCACACGTGCAGTGGAAATTGTGCTGATTTACCGATGGCGCCACAGAAAACCATAATTCCGGCGACCGTCAATGCTGAACCGGTTAATGAACCGTTATCGATGGCATGAAAAATTTCCTGAAAATTAAACGTCCCGATTGCACGCCAGGCCAGCATAATGCCGATCAGCATACCCACGTCGCCAATCCGGTTTACCAGGAAGGCTTTTTTTCCGGCATCTGACGCAGAATCTTTCTCGAACCAAAAACCGATCAGTAAATAGGAACTGACACCAACTAATTCCCAGAAGATAAAAATGGAAAAAAAGTTTGCGGAGAGGACAACCCCATTCATGGCAAAGGTGAACAGCGAGAGATATCCAAAATAGCGGGAATACCTCTGATCACCCTTCATATATCCAATGGAATAGATGTGAACCAGTGAACTGACCAGAGCCACAACAAACAACATGATGAGGGTCATGTTATCAATATACACGCCCATCGTCACTTTGAATTCGCCGATATCGATCCAGCTAAATTTCTGCTCTATACTAAAATGTGGATCGTACAGGACAAACATCATCGCCAGCATCGCGATGGCGAAAGCTAACGTGAGCAACACTGCTGTAACGGAAACAAAATCACCCTGTCGCGGCAGACGCTTCCCAAAAAACATCTGAATAACAAAAGCCAGCAGTGGAAGTAACAGAATCAGATATGCATAAGGTATCATAGCGAGTCTCTACACTATCCGCGCAAGGTTGAAGCGTCGTCGACGTTAATCGTATTCAGGTTATTATAAATATTTAACACAATCGCAAGAGCGACCGCGACTTCTGCTGCCGCCATTATGATAACAAAGATTGCAAATACGTGACCATCCAGGTTCACCGAACTATACTTGGCAAATGCGACAAAATTCAGGTTTGCCGAGTTCAAAATAAGTTCAATGCCCATTAACACGGCGATTGCGTTGCGCCGGGTAATCACTGCGAATAATCCCAGTGAAAATAAAATGGCGCCGATGATTAAATAGACTTCCAGGTGATTCATTCGGACTCACCTCCCATATCTCCGCGACGCGCCATCATTGCGGCGCCCATTAATGCCGCCAGCAAGAGCAGTGATGCCACCTCAAATGGTAAAAGCCAATTTGTCATTAATGCCGTTCCAATCGCCTCAATTGTGTCTTCGGCTGGCGGTTTATTTACAACGTTCCAGTGACTGGTAAGCATCACATATCCGATGATCAAAAAAATGCCCAGTGATGCCAAGCCACCGACAAACCGGTTGACCCTTCCCTGGGAAATTTTCACGGTCGTAATTCGGTTGGTAAGCATTAATCCGAACAAGAGTAACACCAGAATACCACCGACATAAATCAATAACTGTACGCCAGCCAGAAAATCCGCTGACAAGAAAACATAGAGACCCGCCACACCAAAAAAGGTAAAGAGTAACGCGAACACAGAATGGGTTAGACTGCGGCTCATTACGACGACTCCCGCAGAAATCACGGTAATTCCAACAAAAACATAGAAAATTATTTGCGCAAGCACTCTGTTCTACCTATTCCTCGTCTTTGGAGTCAGGCTCTTCTTTTGCTTTGGCTTGTTCAGCGGCCGCCTTTTTCGCTGCTGCTTCTTTCTTTTTCCGCCGAGCCTCTTCCTTCTGTCGCTGTTCTTCCTCAATCGCTTCATAAGCATTTTTCATGAGTTGCTCGGGGACCGGCGCGAAATCAGCAATCAGATCGTCACGCTCATACACGGAGAATTCATATTCCCGGGTCATATAAAGGCAATCTTCCGGACAGGGATAAACGCACAGCGAACAATACATACATTCGGACAAGTCGATATAAAAATCCTCAACCAGCAGTCGCTTTTGAGTATCGTTCTTGGTTTTGCCCAGCTCGTCAAAATCTCTGGGAACTTTTGTCACCGTCATATGAATACAATCGACCGGACAGGCCCGCGCACACTTCTGGCAACCAATACAGTCTTCCCAATCCATATGGAGCCGCATTCGTGATCGTTCCGGCAGGTTCCACTTTTCATCAGGATATTGCAGTGTTACCGACGGTTTAAACAGATGCCGGAAAGTCACGCCAAATCCGATGGCGTTAGAGACAATCGCTTCTTTGATATTTGTAAAATATTTTATCATATATTTGTATCAGCTTTTTGTTTTATCCGATAAATATCATCCAGAATCCGACGCCAAGAATGTTAAAAAAGGCGATCGGTGTGAGATATTTCCAACAGGTGACCATCAACTGATCCACACGCAATCGTGGGAATGTCCAGCGCGCCCACATTTGGATAAAGACGACTCCCAGTGCTTTAAGGAAAAGCCAGATCCAACCGGGAACAAAGGTTTCCCCAGGGATTGGCGAGTTCCAGCCGCCCAGGAAAACCACTGTCGCCAGGACGGCAACAATCCACATATTGGCGTATTCAGCCAGGAAAAAGAATGCCCAGCGCATACCCGAGTATTCCGTGTAGGCGCCGGCAACCAATTCAGATTCGGACTCCGGTAAATCAAATGGCGTCCGATTCGCTTCCGCTGTTCCAGCCACCAGGTAAACCACAAAGGCAATAAAGGCGAACGGGTTTTGGATAAAGTTCCACCCAAGGAAGCCGCCTATGCCACCGATGCCGGTGGTTTGATTTATCACAATAGCGCTCATATTCAGCGAGCTGGCCATCATAACGCCAACTAACAATGAGAGTCCTACCGGGATTTCATAGCTCACAATTTGAGCCGCAGAGCGCATCCCACCGTAGAGCGACCATTTGTTATTCGAGGAATAACCCGCCATAATCGTCCCGATCACCACAAGCGACGAGACCGCGATAATATAAAATAACCCGATATTCAGGTTGGAAGCGGTAGCGTTTGGGCCAAACGGTAATGCTGCATAGACAAGATACGTCCCCAAAAACAAGACAAAAGGCGCCAGAATAAAGAGTGGCCGGTCAGCGTTCTCCGGAATAATATCCTCTTTAGTCAACAGTTTCACTGTATCGGCGATAGTCTGTAAAATCCCGTGCCAGCCAACGCGCATCGGACCAAGCCGATCCTGAATATGACCGGACACTTTTCGTTCTAAATACACGGCGAATAGCGCAAACAAGGCAAGGAAAAGGAAGACCAAAACAGCATACACTATTACCGCAAGCGTTGCTGCAAGCCAATCAGCGGTTACTCCAAGATTCTGTACAAGTTCAATGAGTCCCTGCATAGCGCTCTATCTGTCTATTTCACCTAAAACAATATCAAGACTTCCAAGGATGGCGACCACGTCAGCGATTAACCAGCCGCTGCCGATCTCATCGATCACACCCAGATTTGCCAGCGCCGGTGAACGCATTTTCACCCGCATCGGCTTCGGCGAACCATCGCTGACCAGATAAAAACCTAACTCGCCGCGAGGATTCTCCGACCGGAAGTAGAGGTCACCTTTATCCGGACGAATTTTTCGCGGGATCGCCTCTTTCACATCGCCGTCAACAGGCAATTGATCGAGCGCTTGCCGGACAATTTTTGCACTCTCTTCCATCTCGGCGACCCGCACATAATAACGATTCCAGCAATCGCCAACCGAGCCGACATCATCGTTTCCGACCACGACATCCCAATCGAACCGATCGTAAATGCTATACGGCTCGTCACGGCGCAAATCCCAGTCAACGCCAGAAGCACGTAAAACCGGGCCTGTCGCTCCATAACTAATGGCGACATCTGCGGGAAGTGTCCCAACGTCAGCCGTGCGCTCGATAAAAATTTTATTATAGCTCAGCAGATCGTTGTATTCTTTAATTTTCGGTTCAAAATGGTCCAGAAATTCATATGCCTTTTCGACAAAACCTTCCGGAATATCGTGTGAAAGCCCGCCAACCCAGATATAATTATACAGTAAGCGCGCACCGCACGTCATCTCAAAGAGATCGAGGATCATTTCACGCTCACGGAAGCAGTATAAAAATGGGGTAAAAGCGCCAACATCCAGCCCAAACGTTCCCAGCGCCACTAAATGGCTGGCGATACGCTGCAGTTCGGCAAAAATCACTCTGATATATTCCACGCGCTCCGGCAACTCAATGCCGAGGAATTTCTCCACCGCCATCGCATAACCGTGATCGTTATTCATCGACGCCAGATAATCACAGCGATCGACAAACGGAACCACCTGAGGATATTCCAGGTTTTCAGCGTGTTTTTCAAAGCAGCGATGCAGATACCCAAGCACCGGATCAATATGTGTGACGATCTCGCCGTCAGTTCGCAATTTCAGTCGTAACACCCCGTGAGTACTGGGATGCTGCGGTCCCATATTGATGACCATTTCTTCTGTGCGAATATCAGGCATCGGTCAGTTCAATTTCTTTGGTTTAACTTTCGGCACCCGGATGCCGTGATAGTATTCCTGCACTTCGTAATCTTTTTTCAGCGGAAAACCTTCCCAGTCATCAGGCAACAACAGTCGTTTCAGATTCCGGTGGCCTTCGAAAATAATTCCGTACATATCAAATGTTTCGCGCTCAAACCAGTCCGCCATACGCCATACGGATTCCACCGAAGGAACGACAAAATCTTCTCTGGGACCCTGAATTTTGATGTTAATTTTGTGCCGGTGCGACATGGAGAACAGGTTGTACACCACTTCCATCTGATCAGCTTTTTTTCCAAAATCCACACCACTCAAATTCATGAGTGAATCGAATACCAGGCGCTCGTCATCGTGTAAAAATTGCGCGATTGGATACCAATCTTTGGAATCTACTATAATATATTCGGCAAGCGGTTCGTCGCTGAATTCAAGGATACTGTCGCCAAATTGGCTGACTAAAATGTCATAAATCTCTTGCGAAGTCATTTACTCGTCGATTTTTACCAGCGTCTTCTGCTTCTTAATCTTCTCCTGGAGCTTCATCAATCCTTCTAACAACGCTTCAGGCCTCGGTGGGCATCCGGGAACATACACGTCAACCGGGACGACCAAATCAACACCTTTCAGAACGTGATAACCGTGCTGCCAATAGGGACCACCTGCAGTTGCACAACTTCCCATAGAGATTACGTACTTGGGATCAGCCATCTGTTCCCAAAGTTTCCGTACACGCAAACCCATTTTCATGGTCACTGTCCCTGCCACAATCATCACATCCGCCTGACGTGGCGAAGAACGCGGCATGGCGCCAAACCGGTCAAAATCGTACCGAGCAGCGGCAGCGGACATCATTTCGATGGCGCAACACGCTAAACCGAACTGGAAGTACCAGGGAGAGTTACTGCGAGCCCAGCCGATGAGTTTATCGACCTGGCCTACAATGATATTATCGTTAAATTTATGTTCTAAAAAGCCCATTTTCTATCTGAGTAAGTTACTGCTTCCTCACGTCTGCAACCGAGTGCTTTGCGTAGCGTCCAACACCATACGGGATCTTCAATCGTACCCATTCCAGATCTCCGCGACTCCAGGCATACGCTAAACCAACAAGCAGAATGCCGATAAAAACCAACATTTCAATCAAAGCAAATAATCCCAACTGCTTAAATACCACAGCCCAGGGAAAGAGAAAAATAATTTCCACGTCGAACACAATAAAGATTAAGGCAATCACGTAAAAACGGATATTAAACTGCACCCACGACGGCCCTTCCAACTCTTCGCCGCACTCGTACGTTTCATATTTTTGGGGTTGTGGGTTATCCGGTCGGAGTAATTTTGCAATATAAAGGGTAACACCGATAATCAATCCACCGATAAACAGGAAGGCAAAAACCGTCAGAAAATCAAACTGCATTCAGAATATCCGTTCTGTCCATCTCAAGCGCTACCTTTCTTAAAATCGTCAAAAAAATACTCCGCGGCCCTTCCGTTGTCAAGCAGATATCAATTTTTTTAACACTGCCAGAGATTCCAGTGCTGAAGCATTCAACAGACGAAATCTCTCCTGGAATTTCTTATATTTTCATAAGAATGAATGTGGACAAAACATGGAGTATTTATGACAAATTTTGCGCGGGATGACGATGTTAAAATGGTTTTGAAAAATAGTCGGCGTATCGCTGTGATCGGACTCTCACCGAAACAATACCGCCCGAGCTACGGTGTCGCACATTTTCTGCAACATGCCGGATACGAGATCATTCCGGTGAATCCAAATACTGATGAAGTGCTCGGCAAGCAGAGTTATCCCAATATAGCAGCAATCCCAGGAGATATTGATACTGTCGATGTCTTCCGAAAATCACAATACGTTGCTGCTATTGTGGATGATGTGATTGAAGACGGCCGGGCAAAATATTTGTGGCTGCAAGAAGGTGTCATCAACGAAGCCGCTGTGAACAGAGCCCGGGAAGCCGGCCTTACAGTGGTGATGGATCGTTGTATGCTGAAAGAGTATCAGCGCGTGAAGGATTAAGGATAAAGGATGAAGGATGAAGTAAAAATGGGATAAGGGTATAATGAAAAAGCCTAAAAATCGTCATCCCGAGCGTAGTCGCCCCAACGGGATTTCCGATAAATAAATTACGAACCTTTTCGAACATTAAACACCGAAACACACCGAAAACACTGAGAAAAAGATAAAGGTACTTTAAAGATGAAAGATGAAGAACAATACAGGGTCAATCCACTTTCTGCACTCAATTCTCACTGACAGATCACGCATTACGAATTACGCATAACACTCGAACACTCGCTCCAGGAGGAGTCCTTCAACAGAAGTCCTGCCGGACCTTCCGGGAAACACTTAAACACATACACACACTTTTCCATCATCACAAAGAAGAGATAGTCAGCCAGGTTTACACCTGATTCCGCGGGTCACTGCCCCACTGCAGTTTTCGCCGCAGCACATCGTAAAACGTGCGCTCTTTCCACACCACAAGATTAATGGGATACTCACCTTTTGAGATACGCAAAACTGAATTGGGCGTCAGGTCAAGTTCAATTTGGCCATCCGCAGAAAGCATTAATCCTTCCTGATCGTTCCCCGGCTCAATTTGCACTTCCGAGTTTGCCGGAATCACCACTGGTCGTGCCGTCAGGGAATGCGGGCTGATCGGATTAATGACCATCGCATCTAAGGTTGGTACGATAATCGGGCCATTGACGGCAAGGTTGTACGCAGTGGAGCCGGTAGGACTGCTAATGATCAAACCATCTGCGGAATACGTATTCAGATAGGCACCATCAACCATAACGCGGATATTGATCATCCGGAGAGGACGCGCTTTATTAATGACAAAATCGTTCAGGGCCACTAAATGGCGCTGCTTACCATCCACAACCACATCCGCAGCAATTGTCATACGTTTTTCAACGGTATACTTGCCATCGATTAACCGGTGCATCCGATCGTAAATCTCATCGAGATAGACCTCCGCAAGAAAGCCAAGTCCACCGAGACGGATTCCCAGAATGGGAATTTGCCGGTCCTCGATCAACCGGGCGGTATACAGAATGGTTCCGTCTCCACCCAGAGCTAAAATCAAATTGGCGTGATTCACCAGTTCATTGGAATCCACGGGATAAGCGTGCGTCATTTCCTCAGTGACTGCGGGCCCAAGTTCTTTCTCCAGGTAAACTTCCTGTTCCCGGTCACTGAACCACTGCAATAATTTTGGTAAAATCTCCCAAACGCGAGTTTTATCGGGGTTACCAACAATCCCAAACACCGGATGATTTGGTTTATTCACGATCAAAATCTTCCAGGGTTAAATTGCCGTCAGCGTCTTCCAGCACTTCCTGTACTTTCTGTTCCGCAGAGGTAATCTGCTGTCGGCAAAATTTGGTCAACTCCATTCCCTCACGAAAAAGTTCAATGGAATCGTCCAAATCTATGGATTCACTGTCCATCTCATTGACAATCTCTTCCAGTCGTTCGAGGGCCTCTTCCAGAGAAAGATGATCAACTTCGAGGGCGAGTTGTGCTCCTTCGTCGGATGGTGACTTCTTTTTACTCATCAGTATCTCCAATATTTTTGACTTCGCTCACCGTATTCCCCCGGTGATATTGTGTCGTAATTTTCTGTCCTGGTTCCAGCGCTTCCGGTGATTTCAGCACTTGACCATCTTCATCTCTTGTAATGGAATACCCGCGTTCTAAAATATGTTCGGGATGCAGCAGGCGGAGCTGCTGTTCCAAATTAGTTAATCGCTGTGTTTCTTCCTTCAGGTGTTGAACCGTGTGGCGCTCAAGCGAGGAAAATAGGTCATCCACCCGCTGGGCAATAGTGGCCAATTTCTGTGCTGGCATTTTAAACGCGTAATGATTTTCAAGTGTGCGCAACTGTGCTTTAAAACGGTCAATGCGGGACCGGAGCCTCTCCTGCAAAAGTTGTGCTGTTCCCTGCAGTTCGGCCATCAATTCTCTGGTATCCCTGGCCACCACTTCTGCAGCAGCGGAAGGCGTTGGCGCCCTGTAGTCGGCGCAAAAGTCACTGATACTAAAATCGACTTCGTGTCCGACAGCAGAGATGACCGGTCTTTCAGATGCGACGACGGCTCGCGCAACAATTTCTTCATTAAACGGCCAGAGATCTTCCAGAGATCCACCGCCGCGGCCGATGATAATCAAATCGATATTTTCCAGGCGATTTAACCGGCGAATACCTTCGACGATTTCTTCCGCGGCGCCCTTACCCTGTACACGAGCTGGCGCCAGGATGACTCTGACATACGGAGCCCGTCGTTCCAATACATTTAAAATATCCCGGAATGCCGCGCCAGTGGAAGAGGTGATGACTCCAATTGTGGTAGGATACGCAGGAAGCGGGCGTTTTCGCTCGGCAGCAAACAACCCTTCCTCCTGTAATTTGGCTTTGAGTTGTTCAAACGCCACCTGGAGTGCTCCCGCGCCGGCTGGTTGCATTTGATTCACGATGATTTGGTACTGTCCGCGCGGCGTATACACCGAAACGTCACCCTGCACCAAAATCTGCATCCCGTCTTCCGGTCGAAACCGCAAACTCTGATTCAATCCGCGCCACATAACGGCCCGAATTTCAGATTCTGCATCCTTCAGTGAGAAATACATATGCCCGGAACTATGATGCTTGAAGTTGGAGATTTCCCCCTCAAGCCAGAGATGGGAAAACTCCATTTCCAGAATTTGCTTGATCTGATTGTTGAGTTCAGAGACTGAAAAGGTGTGGTCTGGTGCGGCGGGATTCACGCGGCTTATACTCCAGGCAGTTTCGGTTTTCCAGCTTTTTTCCATGCGGCCACATAATACGCAATCAACTCGCTTGAGGCTGCATCAAGTTGTTGCCAGGTCATTGGCCCCAACTGCCCGTATAATCTCGAAAAATAGAGAGAGTCAGTCTGCACATCCCAGTGTTCGTGCAACTGTTTGAGAGATTCAGGGGACATATTCCCGGTGGCAAAATTATCTGCGTTGATAATCTCCGGGACAAATTGATTACTCTCCAGCACAATTGTGAATGCACGCTCCAGCGGTTTTTGAATCTGTGGAACCTTTACCGGAGAAAAGTGATAATCATCCAAATATGTATTCACCATTCCGGTTTCATATCGGCTGTGAATGCGGTTATTACCGGTCAGCTGCCCGTCATAATTCATTACCGTATGCAACGGCTGGTGCGCATCAGCGACATAATGTGCTAAAAATGCAGCCCAGTGTTCGATTCGCTGAGTATCCTGCGCGCGCATAGATGCAGCCAAAGAATCTGTGGAACGCTGAATCCACCATGGTAATGTGCCGTACTCTTTCAAAGTGTCGGCGCTAAATTTTTCCACCGCCTTCTCCCAGCGATGTGGAAGTGCCTTGAACGGATACTTTCCATATCTGTCTATATCGATATAATGTCTCGGAGCTTCCTCAGGATGCTCCCTGCGACGCATATCCGGATCAGTCGAATGGGCTACAATAGTATCAATATGCGCCTGGAAAAATGGTGCAATGTGCGGTGGTAAATGTTCAATAGCATCTCTGGTAATCAGGTGATGTGCCTGGAATCCCCAGGGATAAACCGGCAATGCATTGCTGACTATAATGAGAAATATTAACGAATAACGGGATACTCTTTTTTTCATACGCCCCTGTAAAAAAGAAATGGTGATCCCTGTCCAATCGGGATCACCATTTATTGAGTTACTTAGTTCTTATTTTTTCTTCTTTTTGTGCCGGTTTTTGCGTAAACGTTTTTTTCGTTTATGCGTTGATATCTTCCGACGTTTTCTTTTTTTTCCGCTCGGCATGAAGAACAACACCTCCTTTATATGTGATTATTACGATAAATTAATCAAGCTGTTCATTAATATCATCCTTTAATATTTTCGACGGCTTAAATACCGGTACGTAACGTTCGGGGAGATAAATAGTTTCACCGGTGCCGGGATTTCGGGCCTTTTTGGGTTTTCGCTTTTTTACGCTAAAGCTCCCAAAACCGCGAAATTCAATACGTTCACCCTGTTTAAGCGCTTCTTTCATTTTTTCAATAAAACCGGTAATCACCGCTTCTGTTTCAACTTTGGTTAATCCGGTCGCTTCGGAAATAATATCAACCATATCTGCTTTGGTCACGAGGTTCCTCCTTCGCTAATTAAAGCTCATCCGATATTCGAGCAGCGGAACCGGGAGTATTCGGTTCATTGCGCGCTCCAAATCACCAAACAACACGTCCCATAACCGGATATGCTGCCGCGAGGGCTCCACCACTTGCGGTTCACCCTCTATCCCTGCCATTTTTGCCGCCAGGTGGACTGCTTCGTACTGACCACCCAATTTATCAATAAGACCATATTCAAGCGCTTGCGCACCAGTATACACCCGCCCTGAGGCAAGTTCTTTCACCCGGGCGATATCTAATTTCCGTTCCTTTGCCACGACATTCACAAATTGATTGTAACTATTCGTTACGACATCCTTAAAGTACGTTTCGTCTTCGGGACTCCATTCCTTGAATGGCGCCCCGGCATCTTTGAGCGAACCGCTGGTGACGCTGTGAACCTGTACTCCAATTTTGTCCAGCAACTTAGTCATCTCCGGGAAATCCATTAACACCCCGATGCTGCCGGTTAATGTCCCCGGGTTGGCCAGAATTGAGTCCGCGCCCAACGCAACATAGTATCCTCCAGACGCTGCCAGCGAGCCCATAGATACGATGATCGGCTTCTCGGTGTCACGCACGCGCTTCACCGCATCGTACAATTCCTGGGAAGCGGCAACCACGCCGCCGGGGCTCTCGATACGAAGCACAATGGCTTTTATATCTTTGCGATCAGTGTACCGCTGTAAGTCATCTATGGTCTGTTGCGGTTCGGCGATCATTCCCTGGACTTTGACGAGTGCAATGTTACCACGCCCACCTAAGTTCACGCCGCTGTCACCACCACCGCTGAAACTGCCAAATGCAAACCAAAGTATCAGCAGAAATACACCAACTATGACTACACCAACAATGACATCGGAACGCCTTCGGTTCACTAATACTCGCCTTAGTTAACCATGATTTTGATTTTGTCACCAGGTTTGAGGTAACCGCTGGCGAGTTCCAGATTCCACGATTTCAGCCGGTTCACATCCACACCATTTCTTCGGGCAATTTCCCAAAGCGTATCACCGCGCTGCACCACATAAATTCGATAGTTTGTCCCATCTTCTGCGGTGTGAGTTTCAGAACTGGCTAAACCCTCAGGTACCCAGATATTCAGGCGTTGTCCCGGATATATATATTCGCCGTACCGCAATCCATTCCATTTACGAATGTTATTCGCCCGGGTATTATAAATCTCGGCAATCGCGCCTAAAGTGTCCCCGCGCTTAACGAGGTAGACTACTTTTTCGCGTCCGGGGACGCTGCTTGTCTTTTTTGAGCTAGAAGACTGAGATGCATAAGAGCTGTGTGAGCCCGCGATCGGAATAACCAGACGTTGTCCCACTTTAATACGATGACGATTGTGAATGTTATTGGCAGAAACGATGCTTCCAACGGAAACGTGGTATCGTCCGGCAATCGTTGAAAGTGTTTCGCCGTAACGCACCCGGTGATCTGCAAAATCCTGTACACCGGATTCCGGAATATCACTTTTTACGGTTGCGAACTTGTGTTTCGTTCCCTTGGGAAGTTTCAGAACGTAATTATCATCGTTTGGCGGTGAAATCCAGCGCCGGATTTCAGGATTAAGCGCCTTAAGATCGTTGGCCGGAACCGAGAGCGCTGCGGCAACTTTATTCAAATCGTAGGATTTTTTGATCATTAGCGTATCCGGATCCCATTTGGATTCCGGCTGGATAGTAAATCCGTATTTTTCAGGATGGTGCGCGATAATAACCGCCGCCAGAAACGTCGGTACATAATTCCTGGTCTGCCTCGGCAGCGTACGTAAACTCCAAAAATCCCGGGTTTGTTCCCGTCGGATTGCCCGCCACACGCGACGCTCACCAGTATTGTAGGCGGCCATTGCCAAATACCAATCCTGAAATTCATCGTATAATTTTGTCATATACTTTGCCGCAGCATGAGTGGACTTCACCGGATCACGTCGTTCATCGATCCACCAGTTTCGCTCCAGGCCGTACAGCTTCCCGGTGCTCGAGATAAATTGCCAGGGTCCGGCTGCATAGGCGTACGAATAAGCGTTGGGATTCAGGCCACTTTCGATCATTGCGAGATAAAACAGCTCCGGTGGCAAATCATACTCGTTTAAAATCCCGGTAAACAAGTCCTGGAAACGATTCATCCGGTTGAGCCAGACCTGAAAGTCCTTGTGCCCTCTGTTTTGAAAAAATTTGATGATCTGGCGCACCCGGGTGTTGATAATGATTGGAATATGACCGTCGCGATCGTCCAAAACAGTGAAATCACCGGCTTCCCAATCAATCTCTTCCACGGGTTGCAGCAGTGAAATGCGCTCCTGAATAGAGGTAGGAGAATAATCACCTTGGGCTTCTTCTGCCGAATTGTCCAGATAGCGCAGGATATCTTCACTCACCTTCTGGCTCAGCAGAATGGTTTCATCCTCAATCCAGATGGCAATTGTATCGGAATCCTGCAGCTGTCGCAATTGCTGCAAACTATGATTAAACTCATAGCGAGCTGCTGTTGTATCATTATCGTATATGGAAAGCAACGCATTGGCGTAGTGAACTTTTGCCTGTTCCAGCAGGTGTTCGTAATTGGGTTGCTGTTCAGCCTCCTGTTCCTGAAGGGAATCTATTACTTCGGTTGTATCAACCGCCGTAACATTATCAGCAGGCTTTTCAGCAGTTGTCTCTGCAATTTGCGTTGTACTGGCACAGCCAGCAACAAGCATAAAAATGGTTGTAAGTAGAGGTATAATAGTTTTCATAGAATGGATGTTTTTCTCGGTTTGAGTTAAACGATTGCTTCGAAAATAGTCGGCTATCTTCCTGATGTCAAGGAGATTCGGAGAAATTACGATCTCTTGATCGCACGTATTTGTCCAGGATATTGGATGTCGCTCTGCCGGGCACAAACGGAATGACCTGCACTGTACCTCCGTGCGAGCGGACTGTCTTCGCGCCCACAATATCATCTGGAGTGTAATCTCCCCCCTTTACCAATACATCCGGAATCAACCGGTCTATAAGTTCCCCTGGGGTGTCCTGTTCAAAAAGTGTGACGTAATCTACTGACTCCAAACCGGCTAACACAAACGCCCGGTCCTCTTCAGATTGCAGCGGACGATCACTTCCCTTGTATCGCCTGACTGAGGCGTCGGAATTTAACCCCACAATCAAAAGGTCGCCCAGATCTCTCGCCTGTTGAAGATAGTAGACGTGTCCTGCGTGTAATATATCAAAAACGCCGTTGGTAAAAACAACGACCCGGTTGTCTTCTCTCCAGCGTTGTCGCATTGTTTCAAGCTGGTCCCAGGTCACCACTTTTTTTGACTCCAGTTTCAACACCCCGTCTCCTGCAATACAGGACATAATTCGCACAACTTCTCTGAGCAATAATGGTGCCGCAACCAGAGTAATCCCTGAAGAGTGAGAGGATGAAGTTGCCTTCCCGGAAGTACTTTTTTCCATGTAGTCTCCTCAATGAATCGCTGGAGCGCAGCGTAAACCGGCAACGGCGGCAAATCGTGAGACCACTCCCTTAAAATATCATCCGCGTTGTGATGATTTCTGGCCAGATAGAATGGCATCCAGAGATTAACAACTACCTCGAGAGCACGTGATTTTCCCAGAGATGCAGTTTTTGCGGGAAAATATTTCTGATATTTCTCAGGAATTGTAATGCTGGTGTGCAGTTGCCTCAAAAGCATTTGAGCGGTGATTTCATTCGGTGAAAGTTGGGAGATCTCGTGTAGTTTGGGCAAATTTCGGAATAACAGGTACAACCGAAGAACCGGATGATTTTGCGGGTGAGATCGCAACGGCCTCCAGTGAAAATAAGAAAAAGATTGCAGCTGATACTGTGAGACAGCAATATCCCAAAATGGCACTGCAATGTCGAAATGCTCCGCCAATCCTGTCAGCCCAAGGACGAAAGCAGCCACATTTTCCGGTGAGCCGTGTAAGGAAATTTCAGAGGCCACACGAAACGGAACCTGCGTAGTTACTTGCTCCATTTGAACGGTGTTCTGGCTGTATCCAAGGACACGGAGAAGTGTCCGATACCATACATCCTCGGTCCTTCTGTTCTGCAGTCGCTGGGAGAGAACCCGTGCTTTTTGATGAATCCTCTGCCAGCCTAACGATTCGAGCAATTCACCACCATGAGATGGCATTGGCTCAGTCTTACACCAAAACTCAGAGTCGTTTTCTTGTCCGGTTTCTGAATCGGGCGGCTCTGCTAAAACAATAGTATAGTTCGGTGAAAATTGAAATGAACGAAAACTTCGGCTTTTTGACAAATGTGTGACCACGTGTACAATGACGTTTTTATACCTGGGGTCGTTATGGTGACCGTGGTCGCTCCAGCCGCGTTCATCCTGATGAATTTCTACGTCGCCATGCTCGATCTTCCCGTTAATCAGCACTGTTGCATTTCTGAAATCCGGGCCAGCGTTCAGGTTATGAGTTCCGCCGTCCACTACCATAATCGGTGTGCCGTCCACAGTTATAAAATCCACCGGAAAGTGCAACTTTTTCCACTGCTGGTGAATCTGTACTTCGGTTATCGCGGGTTCAGAAACGCAATACGGTGTCGTTTTCGCGGTATAAAAGCCCGACGATTTTTGCGTTTGTTTAATCATAACAACAAGAAGACTATGAATTACTCCGGGGCAGATACCTCGGGGCATTCGTTGATGAAAAATGAAAGATGAAAAAGAATAACAGATCTAAGATTATTTCAGACCGCTTGTTCTATGATCTTTAAAGCAGTTTAATCTTTCATCTTCGTATTTCATACTTTCATAACTGAGAGCACATGCGCCAAATGTTCTGCGCGCTCCATCCGGAAAAGCGCCTCTTCCAGGGATTCACCCACCGCGATTGCTCCGTGGTTTTTGAGAATACCAACGTTCGAGTTACCTAAATCACGTACCACCTGATCAGCAAACGTCTGCGTTCCAGGCTCTTCAGAATCGATCAACGCAATCTCGCCGATGGTCGCCGCCGTTTCGTGAAGCACGCTTGAATCAGGAATCTCTGCGCGAATCCCAAACGCCGTAAGATACACCGGATGTACGTGTACAATTGCGTTCGTTTCCGTCCGAGCCTTATACAAGTTGGCGTGCATTCGCCACTCCGATGAAGCGGTTCTGCCTGCTTCCTCTGCGTTAATATCAACCTCCACCAAATCCTGAGGTTTGAGTTGTTCTTTCCGCACGCCCGACGGAGTAATGATCATACTCTCATCATCGGAACGCAGACTTGCATTTCCATCGCTGGCCGGCATCATTCCCAGACCACTAAGCCGGCGACACGCTTCAACTAATTCGTACTGTAGTTCACGATCCATTATTTTATGAGGGTTGTACCAAGGTAGGGTCCCAATACCTCGGGAAGTTTAATAGTGCCTTCATCGGTTTGATATGTTTCAAGTAATGCCACTAACAACCTGGCAGTCGCGACTCCAGATCCGTTGAGTGTATGTACGAACTCCACGTTGCGATCAGCATCCCGTCGATATCTGATATTACCGCGCCGCGCCTGGAAATCTTCAAAGTTACTGCAACTGGACACTTCCAGCCACTTCTGTTCACCCGGGGCCCAGATTTCCAAATCGTAGCACTTCGCAGCGGCAAAACTGAGGTCGCCGGTACTGAGCGCCAACACCCGATATTTTAAACCAAGCGCCTGTAAAATATCTTCTGCGTTCGCAGTTAACTCTTCCAATACCTGATACGACGCCTCCGGTTTAACCAGTTGCACCATTTCGACTTTATTAAACTGATGCATCCGGAGATAACCACGGGTTTCCTTGCCGTGACTACCGGCTTCCCGGCGAAAGCACGGGGTGTACGCCACATATTTTATCGGAAGATCTTCCTCGTTCAATATCTCGTCGCTGCGGATATTTGTCACCGGGACTTCCGCAGTGGGAATAAGATAAAGATCGTCGATGCCAACATGGTACATATCTTCGCGCAATTTTGGTAGTTGTCCCGTATTCTGCATTGACTCGGGAGTCACCAACAACGGCGGCAACACTTCACGATATCCGTGCTTGTCCACATGGAAGTCGATCATAAAATTGATCAGTGCCCGCTCGAGTTTGGCGCCCATTCCGGTGTATAGCGGAAAGCCCGTCCCGCTGATTTTGGCGCTTCGCATCAGATCAAACAGCCCCAGAGATTCTCCCAATTCCAGGTGTGTTTTCGGCTCAAAATCGATGGTCGGAATTTCGCCCCATTCCCGGATAAGTTCATTTGCCGATTCATCTTTGCCAACCGGCACTGATTTGTGCGGGACATTGGGCACCCACAGCAGCAGTTGATCGAGCTCCTCTTCCACCGATTTGAGTTCATCATCAATGGATTTGATACGAGCGGCAACATCGCGCATCGCCGCAATCTGCTCAGCAGCGTCTTCGCCGGACTTTTTTTTCTGTCCAATCTCTTCGGAAACCACATTCCGCTGATGCTTGAGTTCGTTGCCGGACTGCAACAGTTCCCTTCGTTTCTCATCCAGAGAAAGAATAGCATCAATGTCGGCAGATTCATTCTTATTGCGGATGGCTGCCCGGTATATATCAGGATCTTCTCGCAGGGATTTCAAATCAATCATTCGCGTCATTCCGTATTCGAAAGTTTCAATTCTCTTTAACTAATTAGCTAAAATATCCATTTATGGTTTCAATTACCAGAGATTGATCAGCTCCCGGCATCTCTGGATAAATCGGCAGGGAAATGATATGATCGGAGACTTCCTCGGCAACCGGAACCCCGGTGTTACGGCCGACAGATTCAAACGCCGGTTGTTTGTGCAGCGGAATTGGATAGTGAATAGCCGTTGGAATTCCCTGTGCTTTCAGGTGATCCTGGAAATCGTCGCGCTCCGGCACCTGGATTGAAAATTGGTGATAAATGTGGCTATTCCCCGATAAGGTTTGGGGTAAAATGACTTCTTTTGCCGTAATACCAGTTTTGTAGTTCTTTGCAAGTTTGGCACGCCTGGAATTCCATTCGTTGAGGTGTGGTAATTTTACCCGGAGAATTGCCGCCTGCAAAGCATCCAGTCGACTGTTGACGCCAAGGAGTTCGTGCTGGTATTTCACCTTCGAACCGTGTTTGGTTATCATCCGGACTTTCTCTGCCAGTTCGCCATCATCGGTCACCACCATTCCGGCGTCGCCATAAGCCCCTAAATTCTTACTGGGGAAAAAGCTGATGCAACCCATAGTCCCAAAGGTGCCGGCCTTCTGTCCATTGCGCTCTGCGCCGATGGCCTGCGCGGTATCTTCGATAACCGCAAGATTATGCTCATTGGCGATCTCCATTATGCGTTCCATCGGAGCGGTTTGGCCGTACAGATGCACCGGAATAACCGCTTTGGTTTTCTCAGTAATCGCGGCCTCGAGCTGCTCCGGATCAATAATATAACTTACCGGATCGATATCCACGTACACCGGCACCGCGCCGAGCAATGCAATAACCTCAACAGTGGCAACAAACGTAAACGGCGTGGTAATGACCTCATCGCCGGGACCAACATCCGCTGCCATCAAAGCAACCTGTAACGCATCTGTTCCTGATGCGCAACCAATGGCGTGTTTCACCTCTAAATATTCAGCGACCTCTTTTTCCAGCGCTTTCAATTCCGGTCCCATAATAAAATATCCGGAATCCAAAACCCGCTGAATCGCCTCGTCCATCTCTGGCTGTAGTTGCTTGTACTGGGTAACCAAATCGACCATTTGCATAATCAGACCTCGTTCTTTTTAGTGTTGGTGTGTTTAAGTGTTTGAGTGTTGCAGTGTTGTAATATGAATGTGTAGTGAAGTATCATATACAAGTATTTCAATCTTCAACAACAACTGAAAAATCACTAATGTTAGATTCATACCACACTTTAATGGTAGTTAAATATTTCTTTCTATTTTAATTTAGAAGCAATTCTCCAGAAAATTATATCGTTTAGCACATTATCATAACGATTTCAATACTTCAACACACCAACACCTCATCACTTAAACACTGTTTTCTTAATGTCCCTTCCCGCTGATCACAACCCAAAAGGTATTCAGTAATATTTTAAAATCCAACCGGAGCGACATATTCTCAATATAAAAGAGATCGTACTCCAGTTTTTTTTCAACATCCTCCAGAGATGTATCATACGTATGCTTCACTTGTGCCCAGCCGGTAATTCCTGGACGCACCCTGAATCTTCTGGTATAGAGCGGAATTTCTTTTTCGATTTCTTCAACGAATTCCGGTCGTTCCGGCCGGGGGCCAACCAGACTCATTTCACCTCGCAGGATATTGATAAACTGCGGAAATTCGTCGAGCCGGGTTTTTCGAAGGATTCGTCCAACCCGCGTAACCCTCGGATCATCCGGTGTCGCCCAGACCGGACCGGTTTCCTTTTCCGCATTCTGAATCATACTGCGAAATTTATAGATATAGAACGGGTTTCGGCCGCGTCCCAGGCGTTGCTGTTTGTAAATCACGGGGCCCTTGGAATCCAGTTTAATTGCCAGCGTAACGAGGAACCAGAGCGGTGATAAAACTATAATGACTACAATCGCAACCACAGTATCCAGCAAACGCTTGACGATGCGCTCCCAGAGTGGCATAATTTCCGGCATAATTTCAATGAGCGGCAGCCCGTAAATCTGATTTGTCCGGGCTTGTCCGCTGATGATATCGTACATATCCGGGATGATTTTTAATCCCACAGATGTCCCCTGCGTTTGGCGAATTACGTCCAGCAGCCTTGAATGATCCCGACTCTCCAGCGCTATGACAATCTGTTTAATGTTATGCGCATCAATAATTGATTTTAACAGGTCAATGCTGCCAACAACAGGAATTCCCTTGTGCGAATCTCCCCGATATTTTTCTGAGTTGAGGGTCACAAATCCGACCACGTTCAACCCAAGAGCAGGATACTCACTAATTTTTTCATAATATTGCCGTGCGACGTCATTCCATCCAATGATGAGTGTTCTGCGATGGCCTTTCCCGGCGAGAAGCATTTGGCGATACATAGTATAAAATCCAATCCGGAACACGCTGACAAATATGCCTACACAGAAAAAATAGACCACAAGGGTTTTTCTTCCCTGGGAGATTGGATTAGTGGGATCAACAGTCAAAAGGAATAGGATCAGTACCCCAATGGCACTTACTTTCCAAATGGAGATGAGTTCATCGGTACGGGAGATTGTGTCGTCCAGAGAATACAGCCCGTTAAAAATAAAGAGGATTAACCAAGCCGCAGTAAGTATTACAAACGGGAGCGGCAGGTCGCTCCAATACAGCTGCACAGGATTGGTGATTGTTCCGCTCAGAAAGCGATAATAAAATGCAACAATCCCAGCGATGTTGAGCGCGAGGAGGTCACCGATGAATAAAATGAGGGCCCGGGTTGCCTTGCTCATACCAAATGAGTTTTCTTTTGAAGAATCCTTTTCACAAACGGAAAATTACAACAGCGAACGCCGGAGTGCATGTGGTTTTTCAGTGTTTCAATGTTGAGGTGTTGATGTGTTGCAGTGTTGGGGTGTTGTGGTTACTCTTAATCCTAATCCTAATCTTACTCTTAATCCTAATCTTACTCTTACTCTGGGAAATGCGGAAATATGGGAATATGGAAATAGGGTATAGGGGGGGGATGGCTCAAGAATCAGTAACCGGCCCCGGAGAAGTGAAAAAAGAGCAATCACTACTCACCACGAACAACTTACTACTTACAACGAACTATGTAACTTTTCACTTCCTCCTGAATCCTCCGCCATGGCGGACTCCCTTCTCCTTTCTTTAATCTTTCCAGCACTTTAATCTTGTTTTAGCTGAGTGACTTCATGTTCCTCTTCCTGCCGGTATTCCCGGCCACAGCGATCACAGGTGGCTTTCTCATTGTCAAAATGCAGTCGGGTCCCACACTCGCACATCCAGCCGATGATTTTACCCGGATTACCAACGACCAATGCGAAGTCCGGCACATCTTTGGTAACTACCGCGCCGGCGCCGATAAAACAGAATTTGCCAAGGGTTGTACCACAGACAATGGTCGCATTGGCACCGATAGAAGCGCCGGTTTTCACCCGGGTTTTAATATAATAATCTGACCCACGCTGCGGATATTTGGAGCGCGGATTGACAATATTGGTAAACACCATTGAGGGACCGCAGAAGACGTAATCCTCGATCTCCACGCCTTCATAGATGGAGACGTTGTTTTGCACTTTCACGTGGTTGCCGATGCGAACATTCGGTCCCACCATCACGTTTTGTCCCAGGGTACATCCTTCTCCAATTTCCGTATGGCCCAGGATATGACTGAAATGCCAAATCTTGGTCCCATCCCCAATTTGGACGGCTTCGTCGACCACAGCGGTACGGTGCACTCCAGGATGTTGCAACGATTGCAGTTGTTCTGTGGTCTGTGATTCCAGACTCCGCTGGGCGGCATCCAAAACCCGCAACACATCTAAACCATTTTGGCCGTCAGTGAGCGGTTGCTTATGGTCCCGGACGCAGTCCAGAAAGTGCTGGCACTCGGCTTTCAACGGCTCCGTATTCGGATAGTCCACCGCGACCCAGTCGTTGTTTCGCGGGACAGGTTCGCCTTCCGCCCAGTCGATCCCGCGATCGTACAGCTTCAGTTTGTGATCTGGGGCTGTATCCTCGAACACCAGCATTTGCTTGCTGCCGACGACCACCAGACGCTGTTCCTTAAACGGATGCAGCCACGAGACGTGAATGTGCGCCATCTGGTTGCCGGGAAATTCCATGGTGGTCAGAGTGACGTCGTGAATCCGTGGTTGGAGATACATTCCGCCCTGACAGGTCACGCGTTCCGGCATGTTATCCAGCAGCCAGAGGATCACGGAAATGTCGTGCGGGGCAAAACTCCAGAGGCTGTTTTCCTCCTGCCGGACTTTCCCCAAATTCAATCGGTTGGAATACACTTGGTAGATCCGTCCCAGGTCGCCGTGTTGAATCATCTCGTGCATCTTGACAACTGCTGGATGGTATAACAAGAGATGGCCCACCATCAGGATGCGGTCGTTCTCTTTCGCCAGCCGCACCAGGTCCTGGGCATCTTCCACCTGCAGTGCCAGCGGTTTCTCGACATACACGTCCTTGCCCGCCAGCAGCGCGGCTTTGGCCAATTGGTAATGCGTTTCCGCTGGTGTCGCCACCACGATCGCCTGATACTCATCATCCTGCAAAACGGTGTCTGGTTGGGCATAGCCCGTGACACCTTCATATTTTTCCACAAATTGTTGCCGGCGCTCCTCATCCATCTCCACAATGGCATCCAGCGCGCCGAGTTCATAAAAGTTTCGGATAAGATTCTTGCCCCAGTGTCCGGCTCCAAAGACTGCGAGTTTCATTTTATTCTCCATTAGCGTTGTGGCGTCCATACTGTAATTTTTTTACCCCTAATAAATAATAACAACGCTTTAAGCGCAGCTACATTGATCAAGCAATAGTAAAATGGTAACCTTAATATTTTTGGTACATTAAACTTTCCAAATTTTAGTCCAACCAAAGCCACCATAGCAAAACCATAGAATATAATTTGCATCCAAAATAGAAATTTATATAAAATTGTATTGTATAAAAAAAAGTTAAGAACAAAAACAAATAAAAGCACTATCGGTATAAACCACCGTAATAATTTGTGCAACCAGATTTGAATTGCAAAGAAACCATACTGAAATGGGTTTAAAAGGGCTTTGACGTATTTTATACCATGTAAACTCCTTAAAATAATTCTCACTTTCCTGTGAAATTCTTTTGTGTAATCAATCTCATTTTTTTCAAAAGCGACTGCATTAGAATTATAGATTACTTTTTTACCTCTCTTAACAACTTCTAACGGTTCAACCAAATCACTTATAATATCTCTTGATAAGGGGACATAATCTTCTTTTCGAATTGCATAAATTGCTCCGTTCGCCCCTATTATAGAAGTTATCCTACTTTCAAGTTCTTTAATCTTTTGCTCATACTTCCAGTAAGTGTTTTCTTCCTTACTCACAGATATCTTTTTTTCACTTGGTTGAAATCGCACTTCTCCACATACACCACCTATTTTATCGTCCGCAAAAGAATTTACAAGTTCGGAAATAGCATTAGGTTTGAAAATTGCGTTTGCGTCGGTGAATACTAATATCTCGTTAACAGACTTCTTTACTGCTGCATTCTGGGCATACGTTTTCCCTTTAGATTTCTTGTAAGATATAAATTTATAATTATTCCTTTTTGCTTTTTTAATTATAGAAGCAGTATTATCAGTACTACCATCGGAAACAATTATTACTTCAATATTTTGATTAGGGTAATTAATATTTTCTATGTTTTTAATTTTCTCTTCGATAACGTCTTCCTCATTATAACAAGAAAGAATTAATGAAACTGTAGGCAATGAATCCGAATATGAATTTGATAAATTCTTATTATCTTTGAAATTAATTAGATCTCTGACAATATAAATACTCCATAGAATTAACGGATATCCGATATATTCAAGTAAAACAACTGTTAGTAACAAAAAGAATATTATTTCTAACATTTAACTAAACCCTGTCTACGATATCCTTTATAGAGATCAAATTCATCTTTAGAACTTCAATATAGATTTGTCTTTCACTACTTCGGTTTATGACTATTGATATCAAATATTTCAAGCCAAAGAATGAAATATTTATCAAATTTAAGAGCATTAGGGAGGATAAAGATCGATGCTTCTCATAAAATAACAGGAGACTTCGATTTCGATTTAAAAATGAAATATGATTCGCCGGCTTTTCAATTCTTTTCCCAAAATGGATTATTGACTCTTCTCCATAAAAGCATATACTGTATCCTTTTTCCCTCAATCTATAACAAAGATCTAACTCTTCATGATACAGAAAATAATCTTCATCGAATCCACCAACTAAATTGAAAGCTTGACGATTGATGAACATAAATGCACCACAAATAGCTGGTACCGAGTAACAATTGGATTTTTCGTTTTTTGTATTTTTTTTTATACGTCGAATTAATGAGTTATTTATATACTTATTCAAACCTGTTAAGATTAATATTCTTCCCATTAGAGAGGGAAAATTAAATATTGATTTTTGAGGTGAACCATCAGGGTTTTTAAGTTGTATTCCAATACAATCTAAATCGCTCTTTTTTTGTGTAAGTGAATATAGATTTTCTAATGTATTTCCAGTAATCTTAACATCGTTATTAAGGATTAATACATATTCGCCTTTCGAATGCTTTACACCAATATTCATTCCAGCACCATAACCGAGATTCAAACTATTACAAATGATTGGTATAGATGGAAATTGATTTCTTACTAAATCTACTGTGTTGTCAGAAGAGTTATTATCAACAAGTATAATCTCATATGATACTTTTTTAGTATAGTGATATATACTATCAATGCATGAAATTATTGTATCAGATGAATTATAACTAACTAATATTATCGATATGTTTATTTGTGATTTCAACTTAATTTAAATTTTATTAAAGATCTCATTAATGTTTCGAACATATTTTTTTAATGTATAATTTTTTGCAGTAACCCGCGCGTTCTTTCCTTTATCGATAATAAGGTTCTTGTTATTGGACAATAACAAAATTGCATCTTTTAATTGTTCTGTATCATTTGGATCAATTAGTATACCATTTTTATTATTCACGATTTCAGGGATCCCTCCTACTTTTGATGCTATTACTGGTCTTCCGTAAGAAAATGCTTCAAGTATTACTCGACTTGGTCCTCCCTCTCTATGTGATGGTAGAACTAAGATACTTGACCTTTGTATAAAACGCGATACTGATCCCTGGAGTCCTAAAAATGTAATATGATTAGATAACCCTTTGTTTTGAACTAAATTTTTAAAAAAATCAATATCAGAACTAGTTCCAACGACATCCAGTGGTGGGCAAAATTTAGAGTCAATTTTTTCATATGCCTCAACAATATCTAGAATTCCTTTTTCTTCAGTGACCCGCCCGATAAATAACAACTTTGGAGGATATGGAATTGGAGAAATTTTACTCTCCGGAATTTGCTTTACCCCATTATATATTGTAATACTCGCTCTATTATGTATTTTTTTTTTATTGTAGACAGAGTTTGTAATTGCAATATTTGGAATTACCTTAATTAAAAATATTGAAAGCGACTGTATTAAAGTATTGTGACTATATTCTCGTACATGCCATATAATTCTCGTTTTATAACAAATTCGAGCCATTAAAGCTGGAATCGCAACAAATCGAGCACTTAAGGTATTAATATATATTGCTTCAAATTTTTTTACCTTAATTAACCTTAATATCTTAAAAAATAATTTTAAATTTATTAATATCCTTCTGCCTACCCAATATTTATACAGATTTTTAATCTCGTTAAGAACAATAATTTGAATATTTTTTTGTTTTAATAATGATACTATTTCTTTTTTATTCTCAGGTAATAATACAGTAAAGATAAACTTTTCTCTTAAATTTATTGCAAATTCTAATAAAGATCTCGGAGCCCCATTTAATTGGGATTCGTTACTAATTAGTAATATTTTTTTCATTGATATATGAAATTAGGAGTCCGTTGATAATCCAGAAATAACAACCAACCTTGGAAGAAAATAAAACTGAACCAGTTAAGCTAACCATAATAATTCCTCCATAATATGCCAAACTAATTACCCCAAATTCTGAATAATGTTCAATTTGTGACTGAATTAAACTTTGAGAATTTTTAATTACTAAATACATAATAATCAAGAATACAGATAATCCTATTAGCCCGATCATTATCCACAAATCGAGGAAGTAGTTTTCTGAGGTTGGAGAAGAACTATAATGTTGCTTTAACCTATATCCATATCCTAATAGAGGGCGTTTTGATACCATTTGCATTCCCTCAATCCAATGTGTAATTCTTAAAGCACCCGAAACAATATCGGTACCATATCCAGCATATCCCATTATTGCTACTTTATTCCAATCTATATCTTTGTAATCTACATTGAAAAATATCTTGTGTATCCTTTCTGATGTAATAATTTCCCCGATGCTCTGATAACGTTCAACAAATTTGTCTGAGATACTAATTGAGAATAGAATCCCACCCAGAAATAAAACTAGTAAAACGCGTTTACTCTTAAACCATCCGATAACCATAAGTCCCAAAAGTAAACCGATTAGGCCAGAACGAGAGCCGGTAAAGAATATAGTTGCTATTGCAACAAATGAGCCTACTATGTATACAATTTTATATCTTATGTTAGCATTCAAACTGAGAACAAGACCTATTAACGGAGTTAAGAAAAGGTAAGCAGCAAAGCTATTCGGGTTACTTTTAACATTTTCCCCGCGAAGTATAGAATCAAAAATCGGCATGAGTCTGAAATCCGATGGATTTGTCAACAGATAGTACCCCAAACTTAATGCGCTCACTATCATCCCGGCGATAAAGATTAGATGGAGAATAGCCTTCCGTTGCTTATCATTGTCAACTTCATCAACTAGTATAAAACTTACTATTATAAACTCTAAAAGAACTATAAATGAAACAATCCCTGTAGTTATATTGTTAAAACCTAAATTTAAACCTGCTTGTAGGAGTGAAACGATAGTAACAATTAATAATAACATACCAGGAATAAACAACTGATTGGTTTTTAGTGAAAAATCATTTTTCGAGATTTTTTTTGTAAACCAAAAGAAAATAATAATGGTGGATAGTAAAAACTCCAGAGTGATACCAATTGGTCTTCCATTAATGCTAAATACCTCAGCCGATGGCGAAAAAGGTATTAAGAATATTAAAAGATAGATACCGTTAACGATATCATACAGTGTAACAATTATAAATATAATTAAAACAGTTAGTACTATTGGAAATGGGTTATTAAACAGAGTCACTGATAAAGAGCATGCTAAGGTTATAAAAAAACTGAGAAGGTAAAAAGTTGATTTATCTAATATACGAGTCAAATTACTTCTCATAGGACTTATGATTTAGATTGATTATTAATTATTGAATTGTAAATAGATTCAATTTTTTTAATATAAGTGGTCCAAGTATATTTCAATTTTACCTGTTTATGTGCTTCATTTCCTAATCGATTTCGCTCCGAAGGATTTTCCGCGAGATATGCAATAGCATTGCTTAATTGCTTAATTACATTTTCGGGCAATCCATAATCGACAAAACTTGATTTTGTTTCAATAAAATCAACTTGTATGCCAGTTTTATTGTTTTCGATTATTTCAGGAAGCCCTCCAACATTACTAGTTATAACCGGCTTGCCACTTGCCATACACTCTAAACAAGCAATGCTTGTTGCCTCAGCCAGCGATGGGAACACAGCCATGTCGGAGGAATTTATATAATTATCGATTATTTCATTGTTTATAGAACCCCTAAAATTGTAATACTGTTCAATATTTAATTCTTTTGCTTTAAATTTAATTGATTCTAACTCCGGTCCATTACCACATATTAAAAATTTAATATTAGAGTGCTTTGGATATAAATATCGACCACATTCGACTAAATACCGAACACCATTTTTGGGCACAAGACGTCTTAAACTCAACACAATAATATCATCCGGGGAATATCCTAATCGTTCTCGCAAAGTTTTGTTAATTGGCTGCGGAGTAAATTGATCCAAATTAGTGGCATTGGGGAGTGAGTAAGTCTTATCCTCATTTGCCCCATACTTAATACTTAAATGTTGAAGTTCTTTACTTACACCAATTACAGCACTAGATTTAGAGAATATCCTTTTAATGAATAATTGTCTCCATTTTTGATAGAGGAAAAATTTACTCCAAAGCATTATTTCAATTCCATGAGATGTAATCAAATAAGGCTTACCACTTTTCATCGACGCTAAATATGCACTTAGCCCAGGAGGAAATACAGAGTGTGCATGATAGAGGTCAAACTCCATAACCTTATCTAAATTAATAAGTTTTCTAGCAATTTGAATTTCAGCCCATTCCCAAAAATTATATCTTCCAACCTGCAAAGGTTTAGAAATTCGATGAATATTTACATTGGATATTAATTCTTCTTTAGGATAAACTCTTCCTTTATAATTATGTATTCCAAACAAATGAACATCATGTCCTTTTTTAGCCAAATGTTTAGAAAGTTCCCAAGTATGTGTTTCTACTCCACCTGTAATTGGAGTTAGAGCGAGACCAATTATAGCTATTTTCATTTTGCAGCAATCCGATAAGAGGTTATTGATAAAAAATGACCCCGATTTAAAATAAAATTAATCATTACTCTGAAAATATTCATAACTTACCTTAAAATTTATATCGAACTAAGCTTCAACAAACATACGAAATTAGCAATTGTGTTATGACCTTCCTAAATTTTTCTGTAAATATTTGGCCAAGCGAGTTTGCCGCTATTAAATTAATTTTTATAATAGAATATTCAAACTGTAGAATAAGTGGTGTCACTTATATTTTTATATTACATAAATCATAAACATATATTTATGGAAAGAAATTAAAATTACAAATTTACGAAACAAAACTATAAATGGAGTTCTGTGGGTAGGGTCTTCCAGGGGATCCAAACAAATAATACAATTCATAATAACAACAATTCTAGCAAGACTACTTACAGTCAACGATTTTGGTATTGTTGGAATGATTTCGCCTATAATTGCTTTCTTTTATGTATTTAATGAGATGGGTTTTAATGAGGCACTTATACAAGAATCTCATATACACGATTCAATGTTATCATCAGTATTTTGGTTAAACTTATTAATAGGGATTGTGTTAACTTTCATTGCAATTGTTCTCGCACCAATAATATCTAAATTCTATGGTATAGATAGCCTGAAATTAGTTGTTATTGTTCTATCATTTAATTTAGTCTTAAGTGCCACAAGAACTGTCCATCAAGCAATTTTTATGAAATCTATGAATTTTAAAACACTATCAATCATAGAAGTGGCTAGCACATCTTTTGCTGGACTACTTGCTGTAATTCTTGCGCTGAATGGTTGGGGTTATTGGAGTTTAGTAATTCAAAATATTGCAGCTAATTTCGTTAATACAGCAATTTTATGGATACTTTCAGATTGGCGTCCTTCATTTATATACTCCTGGAAAGACATTAAACAATTATTTTATTTTAGTAATAACGTTACAATATTTAAAATTATTAACTATATAGCAAGGAATATTGATTATATATTAATAGGAAAATTTTTAGGCGCCCAGAGTTTAGGCTATTATACCCTTGCCTATAAAATTATGTTATACCCAATTCAAAATTTGAGTCAAGTTGTCTCTAAGGTTTTATTCCCTTCTCTTGTAGAAATAAAAGAGAACTTAGATAGATTCAAATCTAATTTCCTTAACGCTTTGAAATATATTGGAGTAGTTAGTTTCCCAGTAATGACTCTCCTAATTATTATGGGACCTTTATTTATTGAAACAGTTTTCGGACAAAAATGGTCAACAACTGGTGTAATAATTCAAATACTTGCTCTTGTAGGTTTAAAACAATCAATAACATCTCCCTTAGGGGTCTTGTTCCTTTCCAAGGGTAAACCCAATATTCAGATGAAGCTAAGTTTAGTGACAACTATATTCACCACGTTAGCAATAATTATCGGACTAAGATGGGGTGTGGTTGGAGTTGCTACAGGATATACATTTATGGGTCTTTTGCTATTTTATCCTGAAGTTTTTATCACATTTAGGGTGGCAGATTTAAAGGTTCGAGACTTCTTTAGCAATTTTAAAAGTGAACTTATATCATCTGTAACTATGATTTTAATTATACTTATACTCAAAATCATTTTACAACAAGTAGAAATTAATAACTGGATATTAATAGTAATGATACCAGTTTTAGGGTTCTTAGTTTTCTATATAGTTATGTGGCTTATTGATAAAGTTTTTATTAAAAAAGTTTACAAATTACTAACAGATTTGATATAAATAACTAAATTTTTTCTAATAATATTTTAATTATTGTCTGAGTGGCTGTCCCGTCTCCATAGGGGTTTTGTATTGAAGCCATTTTTTGATAAACTGAATCATCAGTAATTAACGTTATAGCTTCCTCTATAATTTTATTGTAGTTGGTACCGACTAAATTAACAGTACCTGCTTTTACAGCTTCTTTCCGTTCGGTCACGTCTCTTAACACAAGCACTGGAATACCTAAACTTGGAGCCTCTTCCTGAATTCCCCCTGAATCTGTTAAAATCAGATAACTATTAGACATCAAATATACAAAAGATTCATAATTAAGTGGTGGTATAAGATGAATGTTGGGTAATTTATTCACGTGTTTTTGTACTACATTCTGTACATTAGGATTTTTATGAACCGGAAAAATGACTGCAATATCAGGAAATTTTGCTGCAATATAGTTTATAGATCTGCAAATTTCTTTCATATTTAATCCAAAATTCTCCCTTCGATGCGCTGTCACAAGAATATATTTTCTTGCAAGTATGACAGTATCAAGATGTTTAATATGGGGAGGATCTTTTTTTACTTTTGTATGCACATAAAAAAGCGCATCAATCGCGGTGTTTCCTGTAACATAAATATTTTCTTTTGGAATGTTTTCATTGACTAAATTTTCTTTGTTAGAGAGTGTAGGGGCAAAATGATAATAAGATATTTCATCCGTGAGCCTTCTATTAATTTCTTCTGGGAAAGGAGAATATTTATCCCAAGTTCTTAGCCCCGCTTCAACATGCGCTACAGGAATTTTTTGGTAAAAAGCTGCCAGTGCGGAAGCAAGAGTGGTTGTAGTATCTCCCTGAACTATCACCAAATCAGGCTTTTTTTTATAAAATATTGATGCAAGATTCTTAATTATTAGTGTGGTAAGGTTACTCAATGTTTGATTTTTCGTCATTAGATTTAGATCAATATCTGCCGTAATGCCAAATATTTCTAATGCGCTATCAAGCATACTTCTATGTTGAGCAGTAACTATCAAAGTACACTCAATACCTGCAGTTTGTTTCAAATGTTTAACAAGCAAACCCATTTTAATAGCTTCAGGGCGTGTGCCAATCACGACATATATTTTTTTCATGATAAACCTAACAACAGATTATATACTTGAATGTTATTTAATGTTTCTAATTAATGATTTATATGATTCAATTAGAAAAACGAAGACTATACTGATTGTGAATGTAATAAATGCCGATAAAATCACAATAATTGCCCTGTGGGGCTTACTTCTCTTAATAGGTGGTACTGCTTTATCCAGAACCTGTAGTGTAGGAGTTTCTTTAATTTCAGCCAACTTTGCCTGTTCAAATTGTTGAGTAAAAAATTTGAACAATTGATTTTGTATTTCCATCTCCCGCTTTATACGTAAATATTCTATTCCAAGCGCTGGAGCATTCTCAAAACCAGGAAATAAATTTAGATCTGAGTCATCAATTTGCTTTCCATATTTCATCGATTTAAGTATTCTATTAAGCTGAGTAATTTCTGCATTAATTGATTTTATTTCAGCATGGTTCCGGTTGAAGGTTGTAGCAAGCATTGCCTTTCGAACTTTTGCTCCTTCTAATTGTGCTTTGATATCTGCTGCGGCTTTGATCGCTGCCTCCATTTGATTTGGGAGATCCACTATCTTATATTTTTTCTGGAAGTTTTCTAAACTTTTTTCTATTGAATCTAAATCCGCTAAATTTCTTTTATATCTTTTTTCAATAAAAATTCTATTTTGTCTAGCAGCAGAGGTCTTTAAGGATCGATTAATACTATCTAGTTTCATAACATAATAATTTGCCATTTGAGCAGCAAGCTGACTTGCTTTACTACTTTCTTTTTTATCTGATAGATAATTTGTTGTTGCATTAACAGAAATTAAAACAGTTCCTTCATCTTGAATTTCGAATGAAGAATTACCCCGCAAAATCTTCAAAGCTACTTCCTTGTTCTTTACTTCATATTTATCCACAAGATCGAACTTATTTATTACGGCTTGCATAACTGTTCGGCTACCTAATATTGCTTTATATTTATCCAAACTTTCATCCTGCCCAATACCCAAACCCGAAAAAGGAATATTTTGTGCAAATGAAAGTCCGTTAATAGGTGAGGAACTAGGCGGAGGTAGTATTACCGAATAAGCATTATATGTCTTTGGCATTATTAAACTATATACTGCAGCAATAATAGAAATAAAAAAAACACTTAATAAAATAAACTTTTTATTATTATTTAATATACGTAAATAATTTAAAAATTCTATTTTGTTATTTTCATTCATAAAAACATATCAGCCATTTCGATTATTGAAAAAAGGTGTTAATAAATTATCATTAATTAAGAGTTCGCGTTGCAGCAATATACGTAAGAACAAGTGATGCAACGCTCGTTATGATTTGTAGTAGTGATGTCTGTCCAACCCACATATACGTCCTCGACTTGGGAATATAAATATGGTCTCCAGGCTGGATTGTCCTGGATTGCGGTTTTTCTTCGAAATTGCTGTCTGTTACAAGAAACCGCTCGGCATTCCCTTCGGGACGCTCACCGCCAGCCATTCCAATATAATCCTGATAAGTGAACCCCGGGATATAAGGATAAATGCCCGGAGAATTGACATAACCCGTCACGGAGATTCCAGGATTAGCATCTTTCACATAAATGATGTCGGCCTGTCTGAGCTGGGGATTTTGCTCCAGATCACCGTTATATAAATAATCCGAATAATCCAAAGTCGTTGTATCTCCCTGGGAAACCAGGTTGATCGTATCTGGTTTTGAATACAAATCAGAAAGCTGCGAATTATCTAATACGTCGCTGACCCGACTGGTATAATAGATGTTGTAGACTCCTGGATTTTTCACTGCGCCTACCAGATACACCGGGATAATCCGCGGCATAAAGAGCGAAGTGGAAACAATGGCGTCCTTATATACCAATTTCACCTTCTCTGTGATCAGCTGCTTTGCGCTTTTTAAATTCTTAGACAACAAGCTAACTTCGCCAATATTCGGAATTAACAGCGACCCCGTTGGATCGACCACTAATTGAAAAAATTGCGGCTCTATGGTTTGGATGTTAATCGTCAGTTGATCACCAGGACCAATAATGTAGGTTTCCGGATCAATGGGTTCACTAAAGGCTAGCGTGGTTGGTAATTTTTGAGAGTATTGAGAAAGCCCCGGTGTTTTCGACTGGAGATTAAACTGATCCCGATTTTGGGACTGCTGATTTTGTAAAGATTGGGCAATTGCAACTCCCGAATAAGCAAGTGAGAGGCAGAGAACTACCCAAAAACTAAATCGCCGCATCAAACCAACCCTGCTCCCAGTTTCGATACGTTTGCCGGTTTTTTGCCGTCCAGATTCTTGATAGTGTTTCGGGTATCAATCACCAGCGCGCTATCGTTGACGACTTTTTCGTAGTCGAACACCGTATGATCGGTCGCAATTACCACGCAATCGTATCGCTTGAAAAGTTCATCGGAATATTCCACAGATTGCATCATCGATCCGTCCAGTTTGACCTGATTGATAAACGGATCGTAATAATCGACTCCCGCGCCTTTATTCTGCAAAAGTCGAATGATATCCAGCGCCGGAGATTCGCGGACGTCATCGATATTCTTTTTGTATGCCACGCCAAGTACCAGGATATTTGCTCCGTTTACACTCTTCTTGTGATGATTCAAACCTTCCATCACCAGCTGCACCACGTGGATCGGCATCTCGGTGTTAATCTCGCCGGCAAGTTCGATAAAACGGGCCTTGTAATCCAGCGTTTTCATCTTCCAGGCAAGATAGTGCGGGTCAATAGGAATACAGTGTCCCCCAAGTCCCGGGCCGGGATAAAACTTCATAAACCCAAATGGTTTGGTGTCTGCAGCATCGATCACTTCCCAGATATCCACGCCGAGTTTCTCCGCCATAATCGCCATTTCGTTCACCAGACCGATATTGATGGAGCGGAACGTATTTTCAAGCAACTTAACCAACTCTGCGGACTCTGGTGACGAGACCGGAATAATAGTATCAATCACCTGTTCGTACAGCATCTTGCCGATTTCAGTACATTGCGGCGTGACGCCGCCCATTACTTTCGGTGTATTTTTGGTATGGAATTGGGCATTCCCCGGATCGACTCTTTCCGGCGAAAACACGAGGTAAAAATCTTTGCCCACTTCCAAACCGGATTCCTGTAATCTCGGCAGGATTAATTCCCGCGTGGTGCCGGGATAGGTGGTACTCTCCAGCACAATCAGCATATCCTTGTGGATATTATTGGAAAGTTCTTCCAGCACGCTCAGGATAAACGAGACATCCGGATCCTTCAGTTTGTTAAGTGGAGTCGGGACACAGATAGACAGTGCATCAATCTTATCCAATACGCTGTAATCATTGGTGGCTGAGAGTTTGCCGGACTCCACCAGCGCTGTCATTTCATCGCTGTTAACATCCTGGATGTAGTTCTTGCCGGCGTTGACTTTATCGACCTTGCCCTGATCGACATCGATACCGATGACCTCAAATCCAGCCGCCGCAAAATCGACTGCCAGCGGTAGTCCCACATAGCCTAATCCAACAACTCCGAAGGTAATATCCTTCTGTTCGATTTTCTGTTTCAAGTCCATATTATTGCTCCGTTGAGCTTTTTAAATCCATTTGATAGTGATTTTTATAGTATTCCAGAAATTCCCCGCTCTTCAGCGGACGCCACCACTCTTCTCTGTTCTGATACCACTGGATCGTAGTTTTCAGCGCTGCTTCAAAGCCATCCTTGCCGGAGTGGGCTGGCGTCCATCCCAGCGATGCCAGTTTCTGCGTATCAAGTGCATAACGCCGGTCGTGTCCCGGACGATCCTTCACCGGCTGAATTAATGAATCATCTTTTCCAAGGATGTTTAATATTCCCTGGGTAATCTCAATATTCTGTCGTTCGTTGCCGCCACCGATGTTATACGTTTCGCCGTCTTCCCCATTCTCGATGAGAAACGCAATGGCATCACAATGATCTTCCACGTATAACCAATCGCGGACATTTTTTCCGTCTCCGTAAAGCGGTAACGGTTGATCATCGATGGCATTGGTCACAAACAGTGGAATCAATTTCTCCGGATACTGATACGGCCCAAAGTTATTGGATGCTCTGGTTACGATTACCGGCAAATCATAGGTTTGCGAGTAGGAATACGCCAACCGGTCCGCGCCCGCTTTACTTGCAGAATATGGATTTCGCGGCATCAGCGGATCAATCTCCGAAAATTTCCCGTCCTCGATGCTGCCGTATACTTCATCCGTGGAAATTTGAATGAATTTCTCTATGCCCTGTTTTCTCGCAGCTTCAAGCAGTGTATAGGCGCCGTAAACATCCGTATCGATAAAGTCATCGGGATTACCGATGGAGCGATCTACGTGACTTTCTGCCGCGAAATTTACCAGAATGTCGGGATGATATTCTACAAAAATATCACTGACCTGTTTGGCGTCACAGATCGAACCTTTGACGAAATGATATCGCTCGGAAGATTCAATGTCTTTCAAATTCTCAGGATTTCCGGCGTAGGTTAATTTGTCAATATTAACGATGGTGAGGTCTGGATATTTATTATAAAGGTAATGCACAAAATTGCTTCCAATGAATCCACAGCCGCCGGTTACAAGAATAGTCTGATCAGTGAGTTTCATCGATTTTTACGCTCCCAGTTGTATGGAATTTCCTCGCTGTCATATGCTACGCGATATTCGTCCGGATCTTCGTGGTTGTAAGGCTCGCTCACAATACTGATTACCATCGATTCCTTATCAGAGATTCCTTTCCAACCGTGTAATACGTATTGGGGGACACTCACGATCATCATATTATGTTCACCGATAAAAAATTCGTTAACATCGCCGTGCGTCGGGCTGTCCTCCCGCGAATCGTACAGCACCAGTTTAATCATACCTGACACACAGCATACGCCGTCGTGACGCTGGGTTTTATGATAGTGCCACGCTTTCACGACACCCGGATAATTAGTGGTCAGGTAAACCTGACCAAATTCGGTAAACTGTTCATCATCGTTTCGCAGTATCTCGAACAGCCGGCCCCGTTCATCCGGAATAATCTTCAGTTTTTTCGTCTGGACTCCTTCAATCATGGTAAATCCTCGCTGTAGGCTTCACGTCCGACTGATGAGTACTGAAATCCTGCCTGACGCACAGTTGCAGGATCATACAGATTCCGGCAGTCGACAATTTTCGGCTGGTTCATTAATTCTTTGACCTTGGCAAAATCCAGATCACGGAATTCGTTCCACTCGGTGGCGACCATCAGAGCGTCTGCTCCCTCGATACATTCATAGATTCCTTCCCGATAATCAAGATCCGGATGCTCTTTCTTCATCTCTTCCATCGCCGCCGGATCAAACGCCTGAATTTTCGCGCCTTCAGCTTTCAGTCGTTCAATAATTCCCAGCGCCGGAGATTCCCGGACGTCATCGGTGCGCTGCTTAAATGCTAATCCGAGTAGCGCGACCGTTTTGCCGTTCAGGTCAGGCAAGAGTTTCTTTAGTTTGTCCACCATCCGGTAGCGCTGGTTTTTGTTTACCCCCAGAACGGCGTCCAATAGCTCGGTGTCATACCCGATATTTTTGCCAATGGCCGCCAGCGCCCTGACATCTTTGGGAAAACAGGAGCCGCCAAAGCCGGGACCCGGATGTAAAAATTTTGGCGAAATACGGCCGTCCTGTCCCATAGTTTTTGCCACCATGTGAACGTCAGCGCCCACGCCGTCACAGATATTGGCGATTTCGTTGATGAAGGTAATTTTTGTGGCAAGAAACGCGTTGGAAGCGTATTTGATTAGTTCGGCGGTGGGAATATTGGTGAATACAAACGGCGTCTGGATCAGATACAGCGACCGGTAAATTTCCTGCATTATTTTGCGGCCCTGTTCGGTTTCCGTTCCGACGACAACCCGATCCGGGTGCATAAAATCGTAGACGGCTGAACCTTCCCGCAGGAACTCTGGATTGCTAATTACTTCGAAACTGCTGCCCGTAGGCGCGTTTTTCTCAACAATCTCCCGGATTTTTGCACCTGTTCCGACGGGAACAGTGCTTTTGGTGACAATAAATTTATGACTGTTCAGATTTTTCCCGATCATTTCGGCGACGGCAAAAACTGCGGAGAGATCTGCGTCGCCGTTTTCGGAGGACGGCGTACCGACGGCGATAAAAATGATCTCTGCATCCTGCACTCCGACCGCAACATCTGTGGAAAAATTCAGCCGGTCTGCCTTGACATTTTTACGCACCAGTTCGTGCAAACCCGGCTCCCAGATCGGCAACCGGTCGTCATTTAAAATCTCGATTTTCTCTTTATCGATGTCGAGGCAAGTTACATTGTGCCCGAAGTCAGCAAGTCCGGTCCCGCTGACCAGTCCCACATATCCAGTTCCCACTACCGCGATCCGACGCATATTTCTACTCCAACTCTTGGTTTAATCTCTGATTTTCATACGAGTTATAGGCGGAAATTTTAGAAAACTCTCCATTGATTGTCAACGGATACCTTTGCCGGTCAGAGTAATCCTGAACGTCTCCGAATCCACCAATCAACGCCTAAAAGTAGCACAATTATTCCCCAGATCCAATATGACTTTCGCATCACATATTGGTGATCATTTTCACGATACATGTCCGGGAGTTTCCTGAAATGATTGACCGGGAAATCTGCAACCCGGCTTAACAACGTCCCCCCGGTTAACTGGCTCAACGAAGCCAATTGACTTGGTTTGCCGCTCCGGTTTAATGTTTCGATATCGGTTTGATGCACAGTCACAGGATCTGAAACGGTTTTCAAGGTGTCATATGGTGTAAATGCCGTGGTGCGCAAGCGATAATCCCCCGGCTTCCGGAGCGGAATTTCCAAGTGATAGGAATTATTGCGCTGCTGGAACAGACCGCGGTGAATCACCGTGCTGGTTGAGTCCAGCACTTCGCCCCAGACCCGCGCAATGGACTGCGGCTGAAACGCGGTGTTGTACACCTGTGCGTCGGCTGCCATTCCCATCCGGTTGGCTTGTTCGCCAGGTTGCACCTGCACCTGTAACCGGCTGATATTGGAATCCTGCAATAACCAGTAGAACAGTTGCTCCAGCATTCGCGAATAGGGTTGAGACTGAGTTGCGCTGGTTAATTCCGGCGGCGAGAAATCCCAGCGCCACAACTGCTGAGCAAACAGCGCGACTTTTCTGGGCTTCGAATTTCCGTTAATTATCAGCACCGGATTATTCGAAACAACACCAAGTAGCGTCATTTTTCCATTGATATTCCGTTCGCTCGCAGATGTTTTCTGTACCCAAACCGGTGGTAATTCACTCCATTCCATGGTGGATTGAAAAATCGGCGCCAGCGGATTCGCTTCAGGATTGGTAAAGGCCACCGCTTCTTCTTTCCAAACATCGCTGGAATGTTTCAGTACCCCTGAATTCCCCTGTGCTCCCGATTGATAAAATATGCCTTTGATTTGCTCTGCATTATTCCTTGGCGGGAAATTGCTAGGGAGTTTTCCCAGCACATATAAAATATCGGATTTTGAGATTTTTTCATTCAAAGTACCGGCATTTCCCAGCGAAGAAAAATGCGTTTGCACCGAAAACCGTTTCAATCCGCTGATCGCTTGAATCAGAAACCGCGTTTCGACAGACGGCTCATTCGCAACTAATAATACCTGAAATTTTGAGGGACGAACTAAAATCTGCTGGGAATTGCTGTTATTGCTTTTGGTTTTCTCTTTCTCAACCGTGTCCACAATTACTTCAATAGTATGGTTTCCGGAATCGGGGGCAATGAACTTAAACACGGTACTTTTTTGCGAAGTCCCGGTAGGAATTTGTAGGTTTTGCGTCGTTAAACCCTTGCTATCGGATCGCAGATGAATTGTTACAGAAGTGTCCCGCGCAATATGCGATGCTTTCAACTGCACAGTAGCCTCCACCGAATCTCTGGCATAGACAATCCGCGGCAGATCAAAAGTCTGAATTTCTACATCGGAACTCACGCTGGAATCGCCAATAAACATAGTGTACACCGGAATCTTCAGGGAATTGGCGATATTCTCCGGCGTGATTCCGCTGTTGTGGATCCCATCGCTCAGGACGATCGCCGACTGAATATTACGCTGCTTTTTATTCTGCTCAACACTCTGCAGCGGACTGCTCAAATTCGTGAATAATCCATCGGTTCGGATCTGCGAAGTCGAGCGAATTGGCTCTGTTTTATCAGCAAAAGAATACAGTGTATAATTGATATTAATTTTTTTGAGCAATTGAAGCATCTGCTCAGCAGAGTCTTTCAGTGATTCTGCAAAAGGTTCTTCACTGGCTGATCCATCAGCAAATATTCCGATAGTTGGCGGGACGACACTTTTCGTGTGCCAATCAATCCGGAAATTGACCAGAAGAAGGATTAACAGAAAGAGCACAATTCCCCGGATGACACGAATCGTCACCCGAATCCACCGGACAGAGGCGTCCGAAAGATATCGCGTACTCCACCACCAGAAAATTCCAGCAAGGATTAATAATCCCAGAGTCAGCAGAAAAGACGAGGTTGAGAATTCGACCATTAAATTGGTGAGTTATTTGAGAGGCTAAGTCTGGGTTTGGCAGTTAAAGTCAGGTCGTGTTGAATATTGTTTTGCAGCGCATACCAGCCGGAATAGGCGATCATAGCGCCGTTATCGGTACAATACTGAAAATCCGGGTAGTACAGTTCCAGGTTTAACTCGTCACGCATTTCAGTCATGCGCTGGCGCAATCTGGAGTTGGCTGCCACGCCACCAGCGATGGTAATACTGTGAATGCCGGTTTGCGTGACTGCATCCCGCAATTTCATTTCCAGAGCATCGACGATCGCCTCCTGAAAACTGGCGCAAAGATGGGATAATTCCGCTTGGCGCTCCGGTTCCGACATCGGCTGAATAGTATAGAGCGCAGCCGTTTTTAATCCTGAAAAGCTGAAATTCAGGTCTCCGCTATCCGATAAACTACGAGGAAAATTATACTTCCTGGCATCACCATCTTTGGCATGCTTGTCAATTAGCGGGCCACCGGGATATCCGAGATCGAGCAAGCGAGCTACTTTATCAAATGCTTCTCCGGCGGCATCATCTATGGTAGTGCCGAGAATATTGTACTGACCAAATCCGTCTACCCGAATGATCTGGGTATGTCCGCCGGAAACCAGCAAACACAAAAAGGGATAGTCCAGTTCCGGCGCGTCAATCAGGTTGGCCAGCAGATGGGCTTCGATGTGATTAATACCAACAAACGGCAGATTATTTCTCAATGCCAGTCCCTTGGCAAAGTTAACACCGACTAACAACGATCCCATTAAACCTGGTCCATAGGTTACGGCGATTGCATCAAGATCTTGAATTGTAGTGTCGGCTTGCTCCAGTGCGGATTCCGTGATATAGGCCAACAGTCGTTCGTGTTCGCGGGATGCCATTTCCGGAACGACGCCGCCGTATTCCGAATGCACCTGCTGAGACGCGATAATGTTGCTCAGCACTGAGCCATTTTTTACCACGGAGGCTGAAGTCTCGTCACACGAGGTTTCGATGCCGAGCACTGTGTTGAATTCTTTATCTAATTTCATAAATCTTTATTTTCGTCTTACCACCACTTCAACCTGTTTTGGGGACATATCACGCCAACGCAAAACATACTTCGGAGGTTCCACCTGCGGGACATAAAATGCTTTTTCCGGATCCCAGTTCGCTTCATAGTCGAAGTAGACATCCACATCCGAGGGTTCTATTCCAAAGATGTATTCGGAGCCGCCTTCTACGGTAAGCGTCACAGTTGATGGCGCCGTGGTTACTTCCAGATGTTTCGGAGCATTTTTAACCTGCACCGGAATATCGGTGATCCGGCGTTCGCTTATCGTTTGTACATTGATTAAAAAGTGCGTCTCTTTCTGATCCATTTCTACCAAATCAGGCGATGGATTCACTAACGCAACATTCCCTTCTTCTCTGGTATCCGCCTGTTCAAAATTTCGCTGCTCGGTATTGATTGAATCGATGGACTCAACGACTCTTGCAGGTCCTGATATTTGTACGCTGTCAGGTTGAAAAAATGCCGGGCCAACCTGAGTATAGCCGGGCGCGGCATTGACGTTGAATTCTGAATTGACCGGGACTTTCTTTGTCCCCACTTCATCTAGCTGGACTGTAATCACCTCCGGACGCACAATTTCCACCAATTGCAGGTTGTATCCTCTGGGAATAATAAAATTATCCGGTGTTTTCTGGATGTATTCGGAAAGATAAAATGTTTCAGACTTCTCTACCCGGCGCAGATCAAGCCGCAGATAAATATCAGAATAGGGCAAGGTGATGATGGCTTTAAACAGGGTGGTTCCTTTACCACGAAATCGAGCCGTTACCTTTTTGGGGACATCACTCGCCAATGTTTTTCCCGGTGGGACATTGACAACCCGGATGGGAACTTCTATGGGATACACATAGGTATTATTGGCAACAACATACAGCCATAACAGAATCGCCAGCAGCAATGCGATCAGTTTGATACCGCGATTTACTTGAAAGAAGGAGACTATCGAATCCCAAATTTGCTCTAATGTCTCCTGCATTTCACAAAAACCGTTCTGTTTCAGGGATTAAGTAACCAGTAAACAGCAGCGCAAGCATTCTCAACATCTTTCGCTACTTCAAAATACTTAACTTAGTCCAATCACAGGCATTTTCAAGCGCCGTGGAGCCATATTTGACAGCCCAAAACACTCACTGTGATCAGTTCCGGCGGGTGGGTTTTTCCGAAATGGGTTCGCCCCGGCTAATGTCTCCATTATCAATGCGCAGGTTAAATCCACACTCCGGATTAATACAAACCCACGCTTTATACAAGATGCAGGCCCCTTCCCGGCCATAGTCTGAGAGAGGCACCAAAACGCCCTTTCCGCACTGCTGGCATGTTGGAAATTCCTGATGGTTCATGGTGCCTCCTCTCGACTTCACACTCTCACTTCACCCTCTGTTCAAATTAAATGAACTCAGGTATCTATTTTTTCTCTTCCTCGTCATCTTCACCGTCTTCGTCGTCATCTTCATCTATTTCTTCATCGTCTACTTCTTCATCGTCTCCATCATCTTCATCGTCTACTTCTTCATCTTCGTCATCGTCATCGTCTGTCATATCATCTTCATCAGTCGCGGTTTCTTCAGAATCATCGGTTTCTTCGACAGGTGATTCTTCCTCATCCGCTTCATCTGCGCTATCTTCAGCCGGTTCTTCGGATTCCTCGGCAGCCGGTTTGGCTTTTTTGGTATCAGAAACTTCTTCTGTTTCCTCACCTGCTTCTTCTGCTTGATCGGCCGGTTCCGGTTCTTCTTCTGTTTCGGCTTCACCGGCTTCAATAGTACGCCGAACTTCTTCAGGAATATCTATCTTTTCAGCCGCGCCGCCTTCCTGCGTCTTGATGTACATGTCGACGTCGTGACGTTCCTTGTCCTGAATGAATTCGTCGCGGGAGAGAACGACTTTCTTGTCATCTTCATTGATATCGATGACTTTCAGTTCCATCTCATCACCAACCTGGATATCCCGGGTCAACTGTTTACGATCCTTTTTCGGGATATGCGAGAGCGGGACGATTCCTTCAACACCGAGTCCAAGCTGAACAATAATGCCCTTGTTGAGCAGTCGTTCAACTTCGCCTGTCGTGGTGGCGCCAATTTTATAGGTATCTTTAATTTTTGGCCACGGATCTTCCTCAACCTGCTTCAATCCCAGTGAGATCTTCCGCTCGTCTTTGGAAACATCCAATACCTTCACATCGACCTCGTCGCCCTTGGAAAGCAATTCCTTGGGATGACGAATCTTCTGTGTCCAGGACATATCCGAAATATGGATCAGGCCGTCAATACCTTCTTCCAGTTCAACAAACGCGCCGAACTGAGTCAGGTTGCGGACCACACCGGTCACAATGGAACCGGGCTGGAATTTCTGTTCGATTTCTTCCCAGGGGTCAGGCTCGAGTTGCTTCACGCCCAGAGATATTTTCTGTTCGTCAGGTTGAATATCCAGAACCTTTACGTCAATCTGTTCACCCAGAGAGAAAACCTCCGAAGGATGTTTAATATGTTTCACCCAGGAGATTTCCGAGATGTGTACCAGACCTTCGATACCCTTTTCCAATTCAACGAATGCGCCGTAATTGGTAATGCTGACGACTTTGCCAGTCACCACTGAACCAACCGGATATTTCTCTTCAACGTTATCCCATGGATGTGGCTGCAACTGTTTGAGTCCCAGCGATACGCGCTGTTTTTCCTCGTCGTAGTCGATCACCATCACGTCGATCATCTCTTCCAGGCCGACTACTTCGGACGGATGATTGACGCGGCCCCAGGAAAGGTCGGTAATGTGCAATAAGCCGTCAATTCCGCCAAGATCGATAAAGACACCGAAATCGGTGATATTCTTAACACGACCCTGCAAGACCTGACCAACTTCGATCTCTTTGAGCAGCTCTTTTCTGCGCTCTTTGAGACTTTCCTCAAGGAGCACCTTGCGGGAAAGCACCACATTTTTCCGGGATTCGTTTAGTTTTACAATTTTAAAGTCAAATGTCTGGCCGACATACGCATCAAAATCCTGAATTGGCCGGACATCGATCTGGGAACCTGGCAAGAAACAGTTTACGCCGTTAACATCGACCATCATTCCGCCCTTCACGCGACGGATAATGCGCCCTTCAACCGTTTTGTCTTCCTGGGCTGCATCGGCGACATATTCCCACTGCTTCATGAAGTCAGCTTTCCGCTTCGAGAGGACTAATTGTCCCTCGTCGTCTTCCAGGACATCCAGAAAGACGTCGACTTCCGAACCGGGTTCGGGTAATTCTTCGCCTTCAAATTCTTCTATGGGGATAATACCTTCGGCTTTAAAGCCTATATCCACAACCACTTCTTTCTCATTGATCGATAATACTTTCCCAGTCGTGATCTGATTTTCAGCAATATCACTCAGGGTATCTTCCATGAGCGAGCGAAGTTGCTCTTCTTCGTCAGTTTCCTCGCGGGCAGTAGCAAGCTCTTCCTGCGATACCGTTCGGATCTCGTCTAAATCGAGAATACCAAAATCTTTCGAAGTACCTGCTCCATTGGTTGTTTGCTGCGTTGTCTCTTCTGAGACCTCTTCCGAGACCTCTTCTTGGGCAACTTCAGGTTCTTCAGTTGTTTCTTCAGTCTCTTCGGATTCCGTTTCTTTTACGGCTTCCTCAGTGGTCTCTGCTGTGTCCTGGGTTGCGTCCTCGGCCGTGGTTTCTGTCTCTTCTGTTGAGACTTCCTCGTCCTGGACTTGTTCTTGTTTTTCTTCGTCACTCATGTAGAAGTAACCTCCTGTAAATCGTACTGCCGCACACGCTCCACAATAAAGTCAACCTGCTCTTCAATGGAGAGGTGTGTGGTGTCAATCCGGACAGCGTCTTCTGCGGGTCGCAACGGCGATTCCTCCCGCTCTGAATCACGCTTGTCACGGGTTTTGAGTTCTTGTTTAACTGAGTCGTATTCAACGTCAATCCCCTGGGATTCTAATTGTTCCTGGCGTCGTTTCGCTCTGGTATCCAGGTCGGCGTCCATATAAAATTTCAGGTCTGCCTTCGGCAACACTCGTGTGCCGATATCGCGACCTTCCATCACTATGCCGCCTTCTTCTGCCAGTGAGCGCTGTAAATTGACCAGGATAGCACGCACCCCAGGGATTTCACTCACAAGTCCCACCGCTTTGTCAATGCGTGGTTCACGGATTGCATCGGTGACGTTTTTTCCATCCAACAACACTTCGAGCCGTTGACCGGTCCGCGTGAATTGGATCTGAACCTCTGCCGCCGCTTGCACCACTTTCGATTTATCTTTAATCGGGACGTCGTGATTTAATACGTGCAAAGTGATCGCCCGGTACATCGCTCCGGTATCGACATAAGTATATCCCAGTTTTTGTGCAACTAACCGGGCCGTCGTACTCTTGCCGGAACCTGATGGGCCGTCGATCGCTATGGATAGGTTTTTCTTCATATAGCTTTTGAACTTAGATGTTTCATATGCAGTTTGCAATTATTTTTTACTTCTTCACCGTCTATGAGGTTGCAAAATTTCGTTCTCGATGTCAAGCCACTCATTTCAGTCGTGCGCCACCCTCCTCTTTATCGAGAATCCAGCTGACGATAGTGCCCAATTCACTGGTTGCTTCTCCAATATTATATTTGTGCTTCAAGTAGTATTCAGACGAAAAATCTTCTTCTGAATCTTCTTCCATTGCCGAGTAAATCGTACGGATACGTTCCTGCCAACGTTCCATGTTTTTAACACGGGTATCGAGCCAGCCGTTTTCAGCCCAGTGATCAATCCGTTCCGGCGTGGTGTCGTAACCGCCAACGCCTTCGAACCGCGGATAACTCAAGTCGGGTCCGCGCATAAAATGCTCTCCGGTGGGAAGCAGGATGCCGGTACCAACAGACAAGATTAATTGCCGGATCCGGGATTCATTCTGAATGATATTGATCATCTTTTTGGACAATTCTTCCGGGGGAAACTCCAGAATACCTTCAATTGAGCCAGCAATCTTCTGTAAGAGATACAGTTCGTACAAGAGCTTGGTAATTTTTGGAGGACCAAGCAGTTCAAACGCCACGGATTTTGTATCGTGCTCCTCCTCCATCGCGTTCATCTTTTCCATTGCCTTTTCACGCAACACTCCGGCGCGATAAGAGGAACTCAGGACCGCTGCATCCAACGCAGCGACAATATCCGATCCGGTATTGCTTCCCTGAATTTCAAGCAGAACTTTCGTTGCAATCTCTTCCGGGGTAACAAATTCCATCAAACCTTCGGAAGTAATCACCGCAAATTCGCCGGCGGAAAAGTAACCGTTTTCCCCGGCATCAATATACACTGATTCTACAACCTGATCGAGCGTGTCCCAATACGGTTCCGGGTGACGTTCTAATTGACCAGTCATCTCTTCGGCATCATCAATATTGCAATCGTACATGGGAATGTACCTGCCGTGGCGCCGGATTTTGCCGTAGCCAATCTCTTTCCAGGCGATCGCCGCTGTCGGTTTAATCTCTTTAATTATTGGTCCGCCCGGAGTGCGCGCCATTAAGAACAATAACATAGTATGCGCACCAGCGACGGATGACTTACTTAACAGCAACTTCGACGGCTTCTCCTCGCTGTGAGTAAACGGAACGTTCAACCCCATACCACCGGTGCCGCTGGTACCAATCTTCAGATAACATTCAGTGTCGACCTCAGCCATGGAAATGTGCAAAATCTGGATATGCCGAATCAACTGCGGAATATATTGAGATGCCATCAATTTTTCGACGTTCTCCAATAGTGGACTATCTTCACTGATACTGCCCTCACTATCGATGGTATTTCGTATTTGTGCCACTTTTTCGTACAAATTCTGATACGCAAAGGCCGTGGCCGTATTAATACAATCAATGATAATGTGCGGCTGGTATTTTTTGATAATGCGATAGAGGAAAGAACTTTCAAGGACATCATCATCCAGATCATCATAGATATCTGTCAGCAACTGAGAACGCAAATCCTTGTTATTATAAATTTCATCCCGGCGCCGGTCTTTCATGGCTTCGCGGACAAAAATATCACCCCATTCACCCGCGATTTCCACACCGTGCTTTTGCCCCAATGGATGGAGGATTTCCACAATTTCGTCGGTTTCATCTTTCCGGAGAGAGGTGACCACAATCTGGTTCGGTTTTTCCGGCAGCAACTTTTTGGCAACGGCTCTGCCGACCAGCCCCCAACCACCTAACACCAGAATTCGTTTGCCCTGAACATCCATATTAGCCTCGCAATTTTAAGTGTTGAACTTCAGATTTTGTTAATTGTCGGTACTCGCCAGGCGCCAGTTCGCCACAACTCAGCCCGGCAAATTTCACCCGATGTAACCGGGTGACCTTACAATCCAATGCCGCAAATACGCGTTTTACTTCGTGATAGCGACCGGTATGCAATGTCAAATGTGCTGCACCACTTTTCGGTTTTTCCCAGAGAATTGAAAGCTCTCCCTGCACCGGAAATTCTTCTCCGATATCAATACCGTGCGCAAACTTTTCCTTTGCATCACTGGGGAGCTGTCCCTCATAAACCACCTCATACGTCCGGGGTACCTCATGAGATGGATGGGTCAATTGCTGCGTTAATTCTCCGTCGTCGGTAAGCAATAACACGCCGGTAGTATCATAGTCCAGTCTGCCGACGGGATAAATCCGACGATCGGTCTCTATGAGGTCAACGACGGTTTCTCTGTCCCGGGGATCATCAACGGTTGTAATCACATTCTGTGGTTTATGCAGGAGAAAGTAAATGTACTTATCAGGCAGAGATACGGTTGCATTATCGACTGAAATGGTATCAGTCTCGGGATCGACCTGAGCGCCCATCTCGGTAATTGTTTCACCGTTCACAATTACGCGTCCTGCAGCAATCAGGTCATCAGCCTTGCGGCGTGAAGTAACCCCGCATCGTGCCAGGAACTTATTCAATCGCACGGTCGGTTTCGTCTTCTCCCTCTGGTGTTGGCTCAGTGTCAGCCATCACCGGCAATTCTTCGTCACTTTGCAGTAAATCATCTATTTCACGCAGCTTTGGCATATCTTTCAAACTCTTTAACCCGAAATACCGCAAAAACTCATCTGAGGTACCATAGAGCAGTGGGCGTCCAGGTTGCTCTTCACGCCCTTTGACTACAATAAGATCCCGCTCTAGCAATGTCCGTAACACCCCGTCGCTGTTGACGCCGCGGATAGCATCAATATCCGGGCGACTCACAGGCTGTTTATAGGCGATGATTGATAAAGTTTCCAGCGCCGCCTGTGAAAGGCGCATCCGGGCAGAACTGACATATAACTGTTTGATATACGGTTCAAATTCTTTCTGCGTGACTAATTGATATCCCCCGGCCACTTCCATGATAAAAAAAGCACGTTCCGTGTTAGAGTACTCTTCGTTCAATTGCTCGACAATCTCTTCCACTGGGATATCGTCATCCCCGATTGCCGAACGAATCTTCGTGGAAGAAATCGGTTTATCCGAAGCGAAAAGCAACGCTTCCACAGTACGTTTTAATTGAGTGGATGCCATAAAGGTTATACCTGGGCAGTTTCTAACCGGGGTGTGATGTGTAAATCGTCGAAAGTGTCAGATTGAGTGACGGTGACTTCCCGCCTTTTCATCAAGTCAAGCAGCGCGATGAACGTGACGATGATAGGAATTTTCTCCTTTAAATCTTTCATGATTTCTGAAAATCTCAGTCGTCCATTGCTATGCAACCTTTGCAGGAGATACTCTGTTTGTTTTTTAATGTTGGTATTAAAGCGTTTGATGTCGTGAGTGACCGGTTCGGGAATTTCAGACAGCAATCGCCGGAACGTTTGCATAATATCGTACAGCGTCACATCACTCAGAACTTCGTCCGGATGCACATCCGTATCGATGTAGGACAGATCTGTCTTCCTTGGGAAATGCTGGCGTTGTTCTGCCTCCATCACCTGCAAATGTTCCGATGTCTCCTTGAACTGCTTATACTCAAGCAACATTTGAACAAGTTCACTCCGGGGATCTTCGTAATCTTCGTCGTCCTCGGCTACCGGTTGTGGCAGCAGCATGCGCGCTTTGATCCGCATTAAGGTAGCGGCGATTCGGATATATTCCCCCGCGACACTAATATTCATTTGACGCATTAAATCAAGATAAGAGAGATAGGACTTTGTGATTTGAGAGATCGGGATGTCGTAAATATCGATCTCGTCCCGCTTGATGAAGAACAGCAGCAAATCCAGTGGCCCGTCAAAAACGTCTAAGCGTACCTGATAAGCCATAGTTAATGCTGTCTTCTTCTTACTGCTAAATTCACTCGCGTATTGTTCCCCAATGTTAGCTCATAAAAATATATGGTCGCCAGGATTGTTTCGGATTACCAACCTGCTGACGTAGAAATTGTACAAAATGCGGCTTCTTCGGCTTCTTCAGGAGCGGCATATCCGCTTCTTCCGGCGTCCGGTCTCCTTTAAAATTGTTACATCGAACGCAGGCACTGACCAGGTTTTCCCAGGTATCTTTCCCTCCACGCCGCTTAGGGATCACATGATCGATGGTTAAATGGTGATAATGTTTACCACAATACTGGCACCGATAACCATCTCTGCGCAGAATATTTTTCCGGGAAAGCACAATCTCGAAGCCATGATATTTAATATATCTTTTGACACGAACAACTGACGGCATCGGATATTTTTTCGTAACGGTATGGACAAATCCACCATCCTTCTCGACCATCTCAACTCGATCAAGAAAGAGCATAACCATCGCCCGCTTCACGTTGCAAATCTGCAGCGGTTCGTAGTTCTGGTTCAATACCAAAACATGCTGATTTAAAATGCTGTTCCCGTTCATACTCATGGTTTAATCACCCGATTTGCTCCGGTGTAAAAATTGTCCAGCCGTTCGCTGTACAACTCATCGTTTGGATCAAAAGAGTTACGCTTTACCATCCCGGAACAATGAATAAATCGATGCTCATCATACGCAATTCCAACATGGCTTATTCGCTCCCGTTCCGTAAAAAAAACTAAATCGCCTTTCTGCAGTTGAGACCGATGCTTGAGTTGTGTCCCATGGTCCGCTTGCTGGTAGGCATCCCGGTGCAACCGAATCCCGTTGAGCCAGAACACGGTTTGCACAAACCCGGAACAGTCAAAGCCTAATGGGGTTTTACCGCCCCAGACATATGATGTCCCTAAAAAACGTTCCGCTGTTGATAGTATTTTATCCGTGAGCGCCGCAGGAGTTCCTGTGACAGGTCGGTCATAAACATAGCCTTCAATGCCATCTGGCAATGTAACTTTGACCCAATGATCATCAATATGGTCACCTGGCAGATGCACGCCGACAGTAATCTGTCGCAGCGTGGGTGCTCCCATGTCCGGTTCAGTATACACCCATCCGCTGCGCAACCGATAATGAAAATTCGCGCTCCAGTCATCCAGGGCATTCAGCACATAAAAATAATAAATCCAGCCATCATAACCGTCCCACTGTCGTACGTGGAACCAGTCACCTTGTTTTTCCAGCATTTCCAGAGATTCTCCAAGGATTCCCTGGGTGACTACGGCAGAATTAAATGAGGGCTCAGAGTAAATATTGGCAACGCCAACATTAATGATTTTATTTACATAGCTGCTACTGAAGGCTGATTCTCCTTTCTGATCGCCAGAAAATTAGATGATATCCAAAATGATGTCAAGGAGTATTGGCTCCTTAAAATCTCGGGTTTTTCCAAAATAGAGCAAAGAAACAGAATATGTAAGCAGCAGTTTTCCAAAGGAATAGAATTCAATGGGGCTTGTAATTTAGCTACCTTCCGGGAAAAGATAAGTTTTCCGGAAGGTAATGCGCTTACGCCTACAAAGTGAAGAAATGCCCCTTTCAGGGTTCGCTGACCCTGAAAGGGGTACAATCTTAGAGGTTTAAAGTAAAATTTCTACACCGGCGTGCCAATCGGTGAATAGAATTTAGTTTACAGAACAATTAATCTCCGGATGAGCGGAATACCCTACTTGAATGTGATCTTGCATCTCTACACCGCCCAACCTCGACATGAGTATCTAGGCCAATGGCGATGAGTATCACAAAAGGCTGTAACCGATGCCAGGACCTGTCCCATATTTTCGGGAGCGGTCGTCTACGGTACAGCAAGCCAAACTCACCCCTGAATCCCCTCTCTTTGAAAGAGAGGGGACAGTGGGGAGAGTTCATTTTTTATGATTGATATACAGACTAAAACGTGTCAGTGGCAAGAGGTGTTTTGGTATTCCGGGAAAAAAACAAGTTACCCGGAAGGTAAAGGGTCATTAATCCCAGAATTGCCACCGGACGGAAAGATAAAAGATATTGGTCTGTGGACGCTGATCTACGGCGTATTGTAAATTGTAATGCAGGAGATTATAAAAAGATAATCCCACCGTGAATGGACCAACTTCTCCGGCAAAATACAAATGACCAAATCCTAAATCCTGTGGCTGCCGAAATAAGGGATACCGGGTGAGACTTTGTAACATAGGATTCCAACCTACTGCCTGCCGATCAGTGAAATAGCCGCCTTCAATATAAAGGTGCAACAGTAGATTATTCTTGAAGAAAAATCGCTCTGCGTGTAGCCAACCGGTCACGGATTGCTGGCTCCAGACTTCCGGGAGTGGTTGGTTCAAATCAGGAAACAGATCATAACGAATTCCGGCTTCTGCCGACTTCAACGGTTTGATTGTCACCTCGACATCGAAATGCGAAAAATTACCACTGTATGGTGCGACCGATAGTAGTGAATCGGTCCTGGCTGCCGGTTGGAGATATTCCAGTGTATACCAATCCTTGAAGGCAATACGCCCACCCCGCGCTTTAAGTGTAAGCCCATTGAATGGCTTCCAGCGAATAAACCCGGCAAGATCGTTAACGGGAGTAGAATTATTCAAACGTGGCGTACTGCTGAACAAATTGCTTTGCAACGCCCATTGCCACGGCAGATACCGGATTTCCCGCTTGAACTCTCCTCCGATAGTTGAATGTTGTGCAAAGGCAAACGACAGTTTGACATTACCAAAAAGATCGTTTGCAGTATTTGGCACACTTCGATATCGCCCGCCTGCCATCGCCTCAAGCGTTAAATTTTTGCTATCAAACTGAAGAACGCCACTCACCTGATGCCGCATCTCGGAAGCATCGGATATTTGATCGCCGGAGAGAAGATATTCCTCGCCTTCATACCGAATCCCAGCGGATAAGTGATCACTGACCACTCTGTTAGCACTAAACCAGCCTCCGCGCTGCAATTCGTTGGGCTGTCCAGTTACTTTTTGGCCGCTCATCCAGAGCCGTTGAGAACCCAGGTGCAGCCCATAGTCCAGAGATGTCCGCTCCAGCTGGGTCCTCCATTGTAAAAAATGTTGGTACCAGCTGGTCGACTCGCTACCGTATTTCTGCAAATTCGGATACCCGCCAACCCAGTTGGTGCGATCCTTGGAGTAGAATGTGTTATAAACAAATTGGGTAGAATCACTGACTTGATGATATGCTGCCAGATAATAGCGTTCAGCATTGATGTTATCGATCCCATATTGGCCGACATAACTCTCGCTTTCCCGTCCCAAATGCAGGTGCGTTTTATCGGTAATATCCACCGCCATTGCTACGGATAATGCGCCCAGGGCAAAATCACCTTTCTTATAAACGACGTTGACTTTTGGTTCTTCCTGCCGTTGCAATATGTGGAGCCGCAGCGGATAGTTGACTGAATCATCTCCTGCAAAATGAAATTGGGTAATCGCATGTTCCGGATAGTAGCGCAATGGAATAGAAGGACGAAACCGGCTGTACATCCTGAATTGATCGGCATAAAACACTTCACCGTACTGCGGACCAATTGTACGCGCCCAAAATCCGGCATTGGCCGTCTCTTCCCTGGGGAAATTTCCCAGTGGATACAAAACGGTGAGTTCCTGGTTCCGGGATCGAATCACGGCGGGAACAGTCTCCGTATCGATCACAATTTGGGTGCTGTCCGGATTCCGGATGTTCATTGAATCAGCAGATGACGGTATCGATTGCGCTTCCACATTGTTCAGGAAGAAAAATACCACAATAAAACACTGAAAGATTTTCCATGGAAGCCTCACCGGATCACCTCCGTGACGCCCAGTTGAGAATGTACCGCTTTTAATATACCCGGGACAATAATCGCAAAAATGGCGGCGTTGGAAAGGATATGAAAGATGGAGAGGACTGAACCGGCGGCGATCATTGTCCAGATCTGAAGTCCGGAAAACCCCGCAGCAATTGGATATGCGAGTGTGGTCAGTAAATCATAAATAGCGGTGAGCAACACTCCCACTCCAGCTAATGCCAATAATCCTGTCCAGGAGGAGAGAAACATAATTTGACCCCGACGTGCGATTCCACCGATAAAACCGGCAAACGCCATCGAAAAAACCTGCGCAATTAAGAGCGGAAAAAAGAGAAATCCGGAGCCGATGGGATTTAAACCGCTGAAAATGGTTTCACTGATAAAACCGACAAGGGCACCGAACCATGGACCTAGCAACCAGCCGCTGATAAAAGCTGTCGCCGTGACTAATTCCAGATTTGGAATGACAATGAGGGTGAATCCAAGGGCTACGGCCAGCGCGATGAACATCCCGGTATACGCAATGCGGCGGGTGGTCACTCTGGTGATTCTCCAGCGCCTTTGTACAAAGGATAGGGAAACAACCGGGATGGATACGTCCAGTCACCGGTATTTTGGTCATCGTTCAGAGTTGACATGAACTGTTCCATCCGGGTATCAAAGCGATCCAGCATTGCGACAGCGAGCGCTTCCAGTGTGGCGGGACGCTTGGGCGACCCGTGCGCTAATTGTTCCTGGTGCGAGAGCACAATATGTTCCAGTTGCATTAATAAATTGTCCGGGAATTCAGGAAAATATTCTTCCACGGTATCACGGATCAAATCACGGCCCAACACAACATGTCCGATAAATTGGCCTTCATCCGTGTACTGGCGTTCTGCATCCGACTTGATCTCCAGGACTTTCCCAACGTCGTGAAGTAATAATCCGGCGAGGAATAAATCCCGGTCCAATTCATAATAATGCTCCGCGATTAGATCTCCGAGTTGTGACAGCGACCAGATATGCTCAAGATAACCGCCTCTGTATAAATGATGATGTGAAACTGAGCCTGGATGTGATTTTACTTCCGGCTCAAAATCGCGGTAAATCCGGTCTACCAACTGACGCAAATGTTCATCCTCGAGGGATTGAATAATTTCTTGTAATGTGTCCCACATTTCATCGATATCGAACCGGGAGGCGGGAACGATCTTTTCGTAAGAAACCCCGTACTGCTCAACCTGTCCCTCTTTGGCGGGTGTCGCCTGATCGATAATCAGCTGTAATTCGTTGCCGTATTCCTGGATGTCGCCTGTTGTGGCAATCACCATCCCGGGACTTAACCAATCAAATGCTGGCTCCGGCACGTTCCACCATTTAGCGTGGATTCGCCCGGATTGGTCCGCCAGCAGACAATCCAGATACGGATCACCGTTTTTGGTGGTGCGGCGATGCATCTGTAACAATTGGTAAAAACCCTTGATTTTCTTCCCGGGTTTGAACTGGTCAATCTGTGTGAGTTTCATAGGATTTACTCTGCTTGAGATTTGGATTAATTACGCCAATTAATACACAAATGTCAAGGTATGGCTATAATGTGAACAACAGAGGCACAACTGCTACAATTAAACTACTTTAACAGAATGCATTTTTGGGTATGAACCCGGGATGGGGTTTGAAGTACAGCAAAATAAATCCCAGAAGAAACCGATGCAGAATTCCAATTTGCAGTATAATTTCCTGCAGATAAGTTTTGGTCTAAGAGGCAATCAATAAACCGGCCATTAATATCGTAGATATTGAGTCTCACCAGACCATCTTCAGGTAACTGATACTGAAATTGAGTGGAATTGTTAAATGGATTGGGATAATTCTGCAAGAGTCCAAACTTCTTTGGTTTGTGAAAATCTGGGTCTAAAATTCCCACTGCCGAGCCATCCTTGAGATCGTATTGATCACCTGGTCCAAGGTAATGCAATCTTGTGCCAATCAATCCGGGGTTGTTGTTTTCATTGACGCCCACATAAGATAAATCTCTGGTATCCAGGATATAGGCTAGGGTATCAGTAGTAGCAACTCCCGCAGAGGAAATGGTCAGATGGCTGTGATCGTCGAGATAAATGGCCGTCAAGCCGGGATGCATAGCCAGAGCAAATTGTGCACCCACAATCCGGTTGGAAAAATAATCGTCACTCACATCCGGATCAAGATTCCAGATCTTTGGCATAATTACTGTCCCGGGAATTATGGCACTTCCACCTGAAAGAGTCAAATCGCCTTGCCTCCACGCCTCGGGATTACCATAGATATTATCCACCTGAAATTCACCAAATCCGGCGATGGCTGTGTCCGACCCTGATAGAGTCATTGCGGTATACTCTTCCGGTTCAGAGGAAACGTTCACTTCAGACAAATAATCACCAGGCTCAATCAGTTGGTGAGTTTGAAGATTATACACGGCGCCTGTCAGGAGTTGATCAAAATGAATATTGGTAAACGACAGCGGTTCGTTTTCTGTCAAATCGATCTCCGAATCAGCATCTTTATAAAGAATGGTCACTGTGTTACCATAAGCCGTGCCAACATGATTTTCATCGATGCAAAAAGCGGTTTGTGCATCCACTCCAATCCCGGTAATATCCGGTTCTTGAAAATCGACAATCCGGCGGGCTAACATAGGCACCATACGACCAATTCTTCCCCGCTCCTGGAAATGAGTATCCGTTAAAACTCCAGGAAGCATCTCAAGAAAATCATCTTCAAAGTGGAGGCGATTATAATAGGGATTATAAGCGGCATAATCCGGATAAGCTGTCCCGTATTTTGCGTCAAATACAATTTCTCCAAGGATTGCAAGCCCGGCGCTTGTCCCACCTATCGCACCACCGTTTAGGAATACTTGATTTATAGCGTCTTCGACTAAGGTTCCTTTCCAGGTTTGTACGTAATCCCACTGATCACCGCCTTCAATAAAAATACCGCGTGCACTGACCAACTCATTGTAAACGGTGGAATCGTTGGCGATATTGCGATCCGGAATGCGTAATTTATGACCGGACTCATCAGCACCAAGCACGCCAAAATAGCCGGAATACCAATCGCTGGCTTCGTCTACGTCAATGTTGATGATTTTTCCGGAATCTGCTTGTGCGACAAACCAACCATATGGTGCATCAGACCAACCATTGTAATCCTCGCTTCCACCACCGACTAAAAGCAGCGAACCTTGTGCACTGAGACAAACTGGCAATAAGAACAAGAGAACAATGAATAATTGATTAGTCCTACTGCGCATTTTGCATCACTCGATAGACGGGAATTTGGGTTGCACCATCGATGGTGTCGAAATAATGCTGATACTGATACATCCCATACAGCATTGTTGGTTCAAAGAGAATGAAGTCCCGGCGGTCATTCGGTTTTGAGACAGGAATATATATTGCTCCCTGCTGAAATGATTTCAGGGCAGTGTTTCTTTGTTCGACGATTTGGCGTCCAGCATAACGACTGTATACCGGATCCCAGGAATTCTCTATCGTAATGAGACTACATGACTCGACTACATAAGAGGTTGGCTTTGATAAAACATCAAAATCAATATCCTGTGATTCCAAGAGTGGACGGTACCGTTCAGCTGATTTTGCATCAATCAGATAGCCAATAGGTCGAGTGATGCTCTTTTTCACAATCATATCTGTCATAAAATTCAGAGTTTCAATTTCAAGCGTTTTATTTGTGTGAGCATCACGAACTTTGACCAAATGCGTCTGCATCCCAACATTGCCCCAGAAATAATTAGTCGAGATGTATTTTGGCAGCTGCGCCGATCTGGAATTTTTGACTACTTTCAAACCACGCGTTCTAAATTCCTGATTTCCCGCAAACTCATCAAATAACAGATTATACGCTCGGACTCTCTCACTTAGATTATCATTAGGATTTTTTCTGTCCCGGTTGACCCCGGACTCAATGATGAAACCAAGTCCGCCATAGGATGCGAGTCCATTACGCGCATCATCGATCTCCGGCGAACTGTAACGTAACTCTTCATTTGGCGGAGTGCCACCCACATAATACCGCGTATAATTAACGCCTGCTTTTTGCATCTTTGGCGAGACCGTTTCACAGAACCACTTTCCGGTGCTATAAATACCGTCAGTAAAATTTGGATTGTTGGCAGTGTCCATCATTATCAATGGCCATTCCAGCCAGCCATTTTTCAGGTAATCTTCGCTATCTCTGGTAAATTCATGGCAATCTACAATTACGTGTGGCTGGATTTTCCGGACCTGCTCGTGGATTGCTCTGGTTTCCGGTTGGACCAACAACGTATGGTCCCGATTCAAATCTGCGTCGTTCCCGTTTCGCCGGGTGTTTGCTTCCGCGCCATCCGGGTTGGTCATCGGGACCATCCAAATGTCAGTATCCCTCGAAATTAATGACGGTTTTTCCGCTATTCTGCGTAACCAATGCAGGAGCGCATCTTTTCCTGCTGGCTCATCGCCGTGTTGTTGGCCGATGAAAAAGAGTCGCCACGCACTTTTGTTAGGATCCGGATCGACGTGAACGAGGTAAACATTTCGACCCTGAACGGTTTGTGTAATCGTCTCGACAGAGATAAAACTTTTTTCCTGCAACTGTTGTATAAGTGTTTCCATTTCCGAATAGCTCATCGGTGTGTCCGGCAATGCAGGTTTCGCAGATAGTTTTGAATCCAAAAGAGTAACAAATAACGCAATCACAAATAATGTGATGACCCGAAATACGAATGAATTTTTTACCGGATTATATAATTTGTGAACAGACCAGATTACATTGTTCAAATGTAAATATTCTCCTAAAATGTCAGATTCATTGTGATAAAGTGAACGTCAGGTAAAAGATTGTAACCGGCGTAGGCGTAGTCAATTTGGACCAGAGTACTGGCAAATTTACTGTTGACCCCCAACCCGAAACTATACTGCTCATCGTCGTGATTGAATTTATACCCACCGCGTAAGAAGAATCGCTGCATAAATCCAAATTCGGTTCCGACATAAATTTGCTCATCATTATCGTTCGGATGAATGGCATCCACATCAGCCTGAATTTTCATAAACGGAGTATTTATGACATCCACTGCAATCCCAAATTTAAAGAGCAACGGTAAGGGGTACGATTCAGTTTCCAGCTTCGCCGGAACCAAGCGATTCGGGTAATTGGCATTTTCGTCGTATTGGATGTTCAGATCCGGGCCTTCCATTTTCAGATCCGGCCCAAAATTCATCATACTCATGGAGAGCACCAGATTTTGAAAATCAATCTGGTACTGGGTTCCCACATCAAACGCGACACCAGCAGAAGTTTCGTTCCAGATTCGTTGGTGAATATATTTTCCTGTCAGCCCCACCCGGAATTTATCGGTGAGATTGCGGCTGTAGGACAAAGATAGCGCCAAATCCTGTGCATCAAAAGTGCGCCCGGTTCCATTCGGCTCCAACTCCGTGGTCATTTCCATCTCATCCATACCAAAGGTAACCGCACCAATTCCGAAGGCACCAATATTACCAGTGTTTATCGCGTATGAAACCGCATTCAGATTGAAGAACTCGAACCAATTCATATGGGAAAAATGCACTCCGTTGGATCGCACATTCGCAATCCCGGCAGGATTCCAGAACACAGCTGAAGCATCGTTGGTCATTCCGATGATTGCTCCACCCATCCCAGCTGCCCTGGCTCCTACTGGAATTTTCAGAAATTGCGCTCCAGCGGTTCCCAGGTTGGGATTCTGGGCTACAAGGTTGGCAGAAAGTATCAATGTTAAAATGGTAACGGTGAGCAGTTTGCGCATAACGGATTCCTTCCTACTTGATCACCGCAAAACGATTAATGTATTCCAGATCTGTGGACTTGACGACGTAAAGATAAACACCTGTGGCAATTTCTCGTCCTCCATCTGCTCTGAGATCCCAGGTTTCAGTGCCATCCTGACTCTGATGATCCAGGGTTTTAATTTTATCACCTGCGACCGTAAAAATATGGATGGTGCAGGATGAGGGTAAATTAATGAACTGAATCTGCCGAATCGGTTCCTGGCGAAGTTCACCAAATTCCGGTTCCCAGAGCGAAGAAACCACATATGGATTTGGCACCACCCGAATATTTTCCAGGGAGGCTTTTGCCTGAGATTGTGAAATCGAGGCGCTCTTGATGCCAAATTGGTACCGATCCAGAAGTGTGGGAGGCACTGGCTTTACGGTGGAAAAAGTATATGTGGTGTTTGCATCTGGTGGGTTTTCGATGTCAAACTCTACAACGCCTTCGATTCCCGGCAGTTGAAATATCCCGCCGGTATAGAGAGTATCAAGAGTGTCAATTGCAGCCATACCAGTTTGCGTTTTATAATATAATCCCAGCGATATAAAAGCTTCGGATTCTGCATCCTCGCCACTACTGTGCACAATCGCGATATAGGATGTATCCAAAATACCGGCAAAATCAGTTGTCTCGAACTTTATAGAAAAATCGTTCGTCCCCGGTTCGATAATGTTCTGAACAACATCCAGAGTATTCAGCGAAAACAGCACACCGTCAGTGGTTGCGTACTCTTTGTTTAACTCAAATGGACGATCATTCAAGACAGTGTCACCAGAATTAGCCACGGCTGTAGCAGTAAAATTGAGGGCGATATAATCATTGGCTTCCGGCGCTTCCCCGCTGTCTGGTTCAACAAACATGAACTTCATCCCGGGGATAAATGGGAAGTCGCGATCGGTTATATACGGCCGACCATCGGCGCGTGTGAGCGTGTCACCAGTGGTTTCATTCAAAATTAAATAATTGCCGGTAGGCAGGAATTTCAAACCGTACTGATCAGGACCAGCAATAGTTGAATCGGTGATAGTCAGGATCACATCTGTGGACAAATTCCCGATCTGTTTCCGGACTGAATATCCAAAACTCAGATCATAACTGCTTGAAGCCAGTTCATTTTTATCAACAGGATTGACCTTTAGCTGATAGTTGGAAATACCAGCACCATAATGTGCAATATTATCAGCACTGACTGGTGTACGTCCAATGGCATCAGACCGCGGAATAACAGAAATGGTATTGATCGCATCCAGTGTATTTCCGATGGGACTTTCAAGGCTCTCGATGTCTCCACTGCCACGATCATACGCTGTAATGCAATACCAGTATTCAAATCCATTGGTGATGCTTGAGTCAACGAAACTGTACCGGATACCGGTATCTTCGCCAATGCTATTGACTACATCGAAATCGGCAAGCGGCACCGGAGCGGGGCCCACGTTACGATTGATATTCCTGTCGATTTGGTCCCACGTGATTCCCTTGTCCAAACTTTTATAAATCCGGTAACCTTCGAAGTCGTATTCACCGGTGAATGTATCGAGAGATTTTTCAGCAACATCATTCCAGAAAAGCGTGACACGGTTGTCACCAGGTACGGCAGATAATGTTGGAGTTGCTGGCGGTTTCGCCAATTCAAAATCAAAATCATACACCGTCTGTGCTGCCGCAAGATTAGTCATTAAATCTTCTTCATCAACACCAGCCACAAATGCAGTATAAAAAGTAAGCGTATCGCCCCGGTTCAGCGTATATGGCCCGGAACTAATATTGGCAACTAAATCCTCGCCAGAGGGTGGAACAGTTGCCGGATCATCAATATGCTGCGTCCCGTTGCTTCCCGGATGGAAATAATTACTGAGTGAATAATTCGCCGGCATATAGGTAGTATTGCTGGAGAGTATGGTAAACTGCAGACTATCGTCGTCCAGATCATCGTAATACTGGTTCCAGTGCATATCCGAAATGCCGACTTCCTGTCCATCGATTTTGGGTGTATTTAAAAACGTCGCGCCAAACAACCCAGTGGCTCCACCCCACTCATCGGAATTTCCGTCAGCATCATAGAAGTAGAGAAAATTATCGTCTGGCAGGAAATCAAACAAATCATCGCCGTACTCCGGATCGCCGCCACTTATATTTCCAATATCAAAATCACAATAGAGCGCAAAGTACACACTGTCCAAATCCTGCGGCCCGTGATTTGTCACGTCATATTTGAAGAACAGCAGATCTTTGGCAAAGTTGATTCCGTAGGCATATCCGGTTTGCGCGATTTCTATACCCATTACTTTCACAGTATTTGTGCTATCGCTGTAAACAGCGTAACTGTCCTGATCGGACAAAATCTTGGGTTCACTGTCGACATCTTTTACTGGCCATCCATCCACCGGCCAGGAGTTAGGATTATCGCTGAATGCAATTTTGGCAGAATTGGGACTGTGATATCCAGCTACGGCTTCCCACTCTTCATTCTGAGTAAAGCGACCCTGAATGACACTGACCGGAATGTTTTTCGCAGGATCTGCAGCAATAGCGACCATCGGATTCACACGGTAGATGTAGTGTCGTCCGCTGTTAATAGGAAATTCTCCGGAGGGACCATCTGTCAGTCGCCGGGGATATAGTTTGCCGCGATTCTCGAAAAAGAGTCCGATATTGCTAGCATTGTGCGTTCCGGCAGCACGATCCTCGATGCTAAACGGTTTCTCCAATGATGAAGACCGATCGCGGATGGCATCTTTGGAAGGAGGTTGTGAAAAGAGTGATCCAATAGCGATAAATGTGGCGAATAGTGTGATTGTTGTATACTTCATAATAATTTTCTCACAAGTCTCAGCGATAAAAAATTTATTCTCCTAGAATTGGAATCCGACTCCAAGCCGGATGCTCCTAGGCGGCCCGTAATTTGAGGGATCCTGCATATATTCTTCCGAATGGTCACCCACGATAGTATAATCCGGATCGCCTGTATCCGGGTAAACGTATAAAATATTCCGGTGGTCTGTCAGGTTCAGGATTTCAGCAAACGCCCGAATTCTGGCATTCTTCCCGATCAGGAATTCTTTTCCGATTTCCACATCAATAGTGTAAGTCGCGGGTCGTCGCAGGGAGTTTCGTTCCACAAAACCGATATCGCGTCCACTGGGAGTGTATGGGTAACCAGAACTGGCACGGACGATAAAACTGTAGTCGGTGTTCTGAAGAATGTGTGATCCAAACATTACGGGGCCTTCGTTCTTATTCAGGGTGAAGGTTCCGGACGCATTAAATACGTGCGGTTTATCGAAGTTCAGGTAGTAGAGGCGGGTGGATTCAGTGGTGCCAGGATACTGTTCCGTTTCGGAGGAGGCGCTTCCCTTTGCCATGGAGTAAGTATAGCTCAGACCACCGGCAAAATATTTCCCTGGACGAGCGTCCAGGTTGATTTCAAAACCCTTGATGTTAGCGTAATCTTCATTGACATAGAGCGTGTAACCCACATATCGATCCGGCGCATCATCAGAGAAAGCGGGATAATACCGTGTGCCGATCAGACCAGTAACATCTTTGTAATAGGCAGTTACATCCAGCGCAATACGATCGGTGAACTGATGGGACAATCCAACTTCATATGCTATCGTACGCTCGGCATCCAGATTGGCCTGACCGAAAAGCGGTTCACGCACACCCAGATCATATTGCTGATTTTCGTACAAGTATTGAAATTCAGGATTCTGGAAGAAATGTCCATAGGAAAAGTGCAGTTTAGTGCGATCAGACACTGGATGCGCAATACCAATCCTTGGACTGATCTGAGTGCGCGGTTTCACCGAAGTGATGGAAGAGGAATCCAGTGGATTATTTCTGAATTCGGCGTTGGCGTTCAGATAATCGTAGCGCAGTCCCAGATTAATCACGAGGTAGGGAAATTCTATTTTATCCTGCAGATAACCGGCTAACTCAAACGGTTTGCTGCGATAATCATTAATGTATGGATTATCGCGCTTGGGATCATAAACGTAAAAAAGTTTCACCATATGATCTTTGTACTCGCTGCCGAATTTCACCTCATTGCGTTCGCCAATTTGCCAGACAAAATCCAGCCGGAAATCATGAGTGCGGGTTGCGCTGTCGGTCATCTCTGGTGGATCCGCATTAGAGTAAAACTCGTTTCCATTGCCGGCATCCGGGAGATATTCACCTTCGTTCCATGCCATATATTCAGAAGTATCTTTGCCTACACCGGAATAATAGGTCTGGTAAAATGAGGAAAACCGGAAATCGTAGAAAAAGTTGTTGCTGATGGTGTGCGTCATCGTGAGCGCCAGTTGATCACTGGACATTTCTCGATACAGGTAACGATCCGGAATGTATTTCCAACTGTGACTATAACTTTGGCGGTCCTCATTGGAAGTTCGGTATAGCAAATTCATTTTGATGTTAGACAATCCGGTAAATGTAATCTTTCCAAATCCAGAAAAATTATTGCGGGAGCCAAACGGCAGATAACTTCCCCGTTTGTTGAGTTCACTGGAGACAAAAAATCGAAGCCAGTCAAAATACAATGGTCCATTGAGGCTGCCGTTTGTGCGGAATTCTTCCAGATCAGCGTAACGATCCACACCGAATTGGCTAGTGCGGACTTCAACTCGTCCCCCGTAGTTTTTACCGCCCTCCCTGGTCACGATATTCACTACGCCGCTGAGTGCATTGCCGTATTCAGCGTTGAACGTTCCGGAGAGCAGACTCATTTCCTGAATAGCATCGTTATTAATGTTAGTGGCCAGTCCACCAAGCAGCGGATCCTGCACATACATTCCATCGATGAGATAGGCTACTTCGTTGGAACGACCACCTCTGATGTTAAGTGATGAGCCTTCACCAACCACGCCGGCCTGCATAGAGAGCGCCTGCGTAAATTCGCTAATTGGAAGCGCCTCAATCTCATCCTGACGCACCACAGACATTGAGCTAGTCAAATCCTTCTGGATCATCGGACTTTCCGCGGTGACGGTAATCTGCTCTCCGGTTAATGATCCCGATTGCAGGGTAAAGGTAATTCGAGTGGTGAGATCGACCATAATCCGAACATTTTCCTGGACCTGCGTTTCATAGCCGATGTAATTACACTGCACTGTATAATCGTCGGGCGGAATATTCAGGATGACGAATGAACCGGACTCATCTGTTGCCGCTCCAAAATCGGTGCCCTGCACAATCACATTTGCGCCGACCAGGGGATTTCCACTTTCTGCATCCGTGACGGTACCCGCCAATTTTCCTGTCACACCAGCCTGCATGCACCAGGGTAAAATGAAGATCAAACTGATTAGCACTAAAGTTCGTTTCAGCATGATAATTTCTTCCGTGCCTCTCTATCCAATGGTATCGCCGCGAATCTGGCTGATTTCCTCTTGCTGTTGAAGCATCTTCTCTACTCTTTCCTTGTCGCGACGAGCACATTCGGTGGAAGTGGCATTTATGATTACTGAGATTGCTGCAAATGAATTGGTATAGAGCATATTCTCGCTCTTCACTACCAGAAAATTATCGCTGCAAAATGTCACCGGTGCAGCGGGTTTGTCGGTAATAGCGATAACCCGAATGTTCCGTTCGGTGGCAAATTGAGCTGCGTCAATAGTCTCGCGGGAATACGGCGGATACGATAATACTATGAGCAGATCATCTTTGCTTGCGTAAAGCAACTGCTCGAGGAAAGAGGTTTCTCCCTGGCGCAGTGGATTTGCATCGAGTCCTACCTGGTTCAGTTGGTACGCGAGAATCTGTGACAATAAATACGAAACTCCGAGGCCAGCGGTGTAAATTCGATCGGCAGACATGACTGCATCGATTGCATTTTTGAAACTCCCCCGGTCGAGCGTATTCAGGGTGTTGTTGATGTCCTGGATATCCTGGTTTGCCACCGATGTCAACACATCATCATCCAGGTTATCGATAAACGGGTACGCCTGCTGATTAAGATCCTTCTGAATGATTCCCGCGATGGCGTCTCGCAATTCGCTGAAACCAGAAAAACCAATCCGCTGGGCAAACCGAACCACGGTCGCTGTACTGGCCGAACTGTCTTCCGAAATATCGTGAACGCTTAAAAATGGAATCCGCTCAAAGTTATCGATGAAAAATTCCGCCAGATTTTTCTGGTTGCGCGGGAGTTCGTCATAATAATCTCGGATGCGTTCTTTTAACTCAACTCTGGTCATAATATCCGGTCTGTTTGTGATTCAGAAACATCCCCTCCAGATAGAATTATCCGGAGGGGAATCATTAGTTATTTCACCAGCAACATCTTGCGGGTTGCCTGATAATTGTCTGCTTTGATGGAATAGAAATAAATCCCACTGGGAAGATCACTTCCCTGGAATTTGACCGAATGCTCGCCTGATGTCAGTTCCTTATTCACCAGCGTCTCTACTACTTGCCCCAGTGAATTATAAACCGTCAGCGTGACGAACGATTGCTGTGGCAGTTCAAATTTAATCTGTGTTTCCGGATTGAACGGGTTGGGGTAGTTCTGCGACAGACTGTAAATTGCTGGTAACGCATTCGCAGGTTCGACGGCAGTGACCATTCCCTCATATTTTGTCTCAGCCATCGCAATATTATCGAGCAACGTAGATTGGTCCGTTGCAAAGGCTGCAGCCATAAAAAACTCTATGGAGTCTCCGTCTGCAATCATAACCTGATCTGTTGATGGAAAAACAACGGTACCGTCAGCATCTGATGATTCAAACAATGTGTCAATTTCGCCGTGATTTAAAAATGCGGAGAGATTTGCATCTGTGCTGTCATATCCGCTGTACCAGACAATTGTATTCATCGAGGCAAGAGGATGTGACAGATATTTGTACCCAATGTAATTATCCGTCTTGTATATTGTGAAAACACTTTGCTCTGGTAAATATTCCACCGTTTCAAAACCATACTCTCCTGCAATCTCTGGTATAATTTCAAAACCGATCCGGGCATCGAATGGAGTAGTACCTATATTGATTACAGTATATTTGAACACGCCGTATCCTCCGTCATCCCATCCATAAATATTTATTTTCACCACAACATCTGGCGGTTCAAAGGAGTAAAAATTGTTGATCGCGCTGGAAAGTTCGTAATCGCTCATCTGGGGCGAGACGACGTTCATTGGGTCGGCTTCATCGTCTGCATCTTCCCGGTATGCGAACACGTGTTCAGAATCCGCTTCCACCAAAATGGTCTGTCGGTCAATCTGAAACAATGTATCCGTCGCAGTGACCGGTCCGTACAATTCAACCTGACCATAACTGTATAATCCGACACCGAAATCATTGGAATCAAACCAGCCTTGCGCGTGCAGTGAAACGGCAAAACACAAAGCAATGAATACTGCTAGCACTCGTTTCATAGTTACCTCCTATTGTTAGGTTACATCCAACCAAGCAGGTTGGGTGGTACTAATAACAGCAATCCGGCGATTAAAAAGAGAATCTCCAGAGGAAGAATCCAGCGCGCCCATTTTTCCCAGGGAATTTCGGCCAGCGTGAGCACACCCATTGTGACTGCAGATGTCGGAATAATCAGATTGCTAAACCCGTCACCGAACTGAAATGCCAGGACTGCCGTTTGTCTGCTGACACCAACTAAATCTGCCAACGGCGCCATTATTGGCATCGTTAGGGCCGCCTGACCACTCCCAGACGGGACAAAAAAGTTCAGAAACGTCTGTACAATAAACATCATTTGGGAGGATACAACCGGGTGGAAATCTGCGACCACTGCGGACATCGAATGCAGCATTGTATCGATAATATGACCATCCTGTGCAACGACCAGAATTCCGCGGGCCAGTGCGATAATCAGCGCTGTACCGACCAACGCTTTCGCTCCATCCAGAAACGAATCAGTAATTTCACTGATATTCAGACGACCAACGATTCCAACTGCGATTCCGGTAGCCAGAAACACGGCAGCAATTTCCTCGATATACCAGTGATAGCGCAGCACACCGAAAATCAGCACGCCCATTCCCACAGCAAAAGTCCATAACACGCCTTTGTGTCGCCGGGAAACGCCGCCAAAATTATCAATAGCATCTACATCCAGATTGGCGCGCTTCTTATCGTCCTTTTCAAACATCACACTTCTTCGTGGATTCCGTTTCACCCTGGCGGCGTACCACATCACGAACGCAATAGCGAGAGTCGTTGTGATAAGCCACGCAATGAGCCGATATTGTAATCCGGAGAAAAGAGGAACATCTGCGATTCCCTGGGCAATTCCCACTGTAAATGGATTGAGGAACGCTCCCGCAAATCCCGCACCTGCACCGATAAACGGAATAGCAACGCCAGTAATCGAATCATATCCAAGCGTGAGCGCCAATGGCACAAAAATGAGTACAAACGGAATTACCTCCTCGCTCATTCCAAAGATGGCGCCGCCCAGAGAGAACACAATCATAAAGAGTGGAATCGTCAGTACTTCAACTACCCGGGAACTCTTTTCTGCTTTCGCCAGGCCTTTAATTGCTGCGTCGATGGCCTTGGTTTTTTGGAAAATGCCAAAAGCGCCGCCGACAATCAGGACAAATCCGATAATCATCGATGCTTCCACGAAACCTTTGATCGGCGCCATCAGGATCGCGCCAATCCCCTGGGGATCACTCTCCACATAGCTGAATGTTTGCGGATCTACCACTTGCTTGCCGTTAATCTCAACCCGGGAATATTCTGAACCGGGGATAATCCATGTCAATATCGCGACTAAAATGATCAGCGAAAAGATGATGAAATAGGTATTTGGCGTTTTAAACCTGGATAATTTCATCGCAGCACTTTTCTGGTCTTCAGATTATATCGCTGTCCGGATTTCAGAATATGCATGGTTAAATTCTGCGCGGCAAAGTTATGGTGATCGTCAGTCTGAATATTTTTGACATTCTGAGGATCATAGATGATCACCGTATTTTCACCCATCACCTCAAATGTCCGGTCCGGAGCAACAACAATCGCAGTAGATTCATCAATACCAATGCCAAGCAGATCAGGGTGTTCGAGCACAACGCTGATCAATCGATTATTACGTTGGCGCTTGATAAAATGCTGGTCAATCACCCCCTCAGTGATAAAGCCAAATCCCTGCACAGTCACGATATTTCCGTCCTGAATAGAGATAAAATTATAATCAGGATCTTCGTTCAGATTTTCGTCCCCGGTGATCATCACTTCGCTCATCACCGCCGCACCAGCACTGGTTCCGCTGATGACGCCACCGCGATTATACACTCCGCGGATCGCCTCCAGAAATTTTGTCCCAATGAAGTCACGAGTTAATCGACTCTGATCGCCTCCAGAGAAAAAAATGCCATCAACGTTCTCCAGCAGATGCACCGCAGAATCAGTTGCAGCCTGTTCCCTGTTAAGATGAATGTAATCGATATCCTTTACACCGAGTTCTTTGAACTGATTCACCTGGTATTCCGCTGATTCAACAGGAACGCCGCTGGCATTTGGAATCACCCGAATTGTTGCATCTTTGCCACCGGCAAGCGCAATGATTTTTTCCATCATATAATCCGGACGACTGCCGCCGCCGATGATAACTAAAGAGCCAGTCCCCGCAGGATAAAGCATCATTGGAAAAGTGAAGATTAGCAGAAACAGAAAACCTTTTTTCAACATTGTCTAGTACCTTGGAATTTTAATTTTCGGTCGCTTTACCATCGGTTCACATCTTAAGCAACGCCTGAATTATCCTGGCGCTGTTTTCAAAATCTTTTAGCAAAATGAATTCATTATTCGCGTGCGGATTTTGTGCGCCAATCCCCACGTTCAGGGATGAAATCCCTTTCACATTCAAAGAATTAGCGTCGCTTCCACCAGGTGTGATGTGTGGAATTTGTTCCAAATTCACGTGTTGTAACGCCTCAATAATTTTAGTATAAACCGGCGCATCGGCTGGGACTTCATACGGTTGGAAATCCCATCGCGATTTGAAAATCGAATTTCCACCAAGTTCTTCTGCTTTGATCACAAATGTGTCTTCCAACAACTTGATAATTTTATCCACGTCCGATTTTGTGGATCCGCGGACTTCCCCTTCCACATACACTTTCTCCGGAACCACATTGATTGCAGACCCGCCTGAGATCTTTGCAATATTCATCGTCGTATTTACATCAACTCGTCCGCCGGGCAATAAGGCAATAGCCTCAGATGCGATCTGAATTGCATTCACTCCATTTTCCGGAGCAATGCCAGAATGTGCGGCTTTGCCAGTAACCTGGATATCGAATCGCTTGGCACCGTATGAGCCGTGAATAAAATTTCCCGGACGCAGAGAGGAATCGAACGCATAGCCCCTTTGAATGTTGCCATTCAGGTGAAGATGCTTTGAGCCTGCCAGAGTTGTCTCCTCCGCGATGGTAAACGCCACCGTAAACCCAGGAAATTGATCAGGATGCTGAATCGCTGTTTCCAGAGTGTAAAGGAGCAGCGCCATCCCCGCACGATTATCCACGCCCAATATCGTCGTGCCATCGGATTCAATACGGTCTTCAAAAAATCCGGGATTCAGATTTGTCGTCGGACGCGCTGTATCCATATGGGCAAGGAAAACGATCTCGCCACCGTCCTTGAACGTACAGATCACATTCCCTGCCGATCCACCCTCGTGATCACCAGCATCGTCTTCGACAACTGAAACAATAGTATCAGCAAGGAATTGCTCCACATAGTCTGCAACAGGTCGTTCCTGTCCTGAGACGGCATTAATTTGAACGAGGTGTAGAAAAATCTCTGTTAAGCGATCAGTTTGAATTTCCATAATGTAATCATTATTTCAATAAAGGTTGGGCTGTAATACTCATTACAAAGTAGATCGGTACGGCTCTGTAGTCAAGGACTATTTTACATCGAGGAACAAACGATCAGTTATTTCAGAATGGGAATTAGTAGAACTGTGATAAATTCGGGCAAGACTCCGGTGGAAAAGTAAGACCAAAGATTAAAGTACTAAAAAGATGAAAGATTAAAGTGCTGGAAAGATGAAATTAAAAAAGGCATAGAGGTATCCCATATTCCCCTATTCCCATATTCCCCTATTTCCGTATTTCCAAATTCCCCATCAACTTCATTCCGACAATACCGCCTACAACTGCTCCACCTGTTTCACATACTTATCCGCATCGAACTTCCGCTTTAAACCGTTGGCATTCATGTAGCGGACTTTTCCATAGATCGGTCGCTCTTTCCAGCCCTGATCGTGAGTGCCAAAACACCACGCCACGCCGGTAAATCCGTTGGGATCGCGTCCGTCTAATTCGTATTTGTCATTCAGCGTCAGCGCAATATTGTAGGCGACTTCCGGGGATTCGCTCCACTCCAGGATTTTTTTGCCCCAGTACATTCGCATATAGCCGTGCATTTTGCCGGTCCTGACCATCTCCATTTGCGCAGCGTTCCAGTACGGATCGTGCGTCTGGGCTATTTCAAATTCCTCATAGGAATAGACATACTCGCGATCATCGCTGGCGTGTTTGGTCAACGTCTCCTGCGCCCAGTTTGGAATGCCGCGAATGTTTGCATAATCCTGATTGTAATAACAGTAATTCATACTCAGTTCACGCCGGACGATCAGTTCCTCCAGATAAGCATCTTTTCCGGGACTCCCGGTTTTTTGTACTTCAAGCGCAATTTCCAGCGGAGATATCTGTCCAAAGTGCAAATACGGACTCATCTTCGACAGCACATCTTCAGTCGGATCATTTCTCAACTCGTCGTAACGATCAAGTTTATGCTGGATAAAGTCTCCCAACACCATCTTCGCCTGGGAGTAGCCGCCCTGGAAATCATCGACTTTTTTCACGGATTTATCGACACCAAGTTGCTGCAGCGTTTCATCAATATTATCTATGGAAAATGAATCAAATGTCAGGTGGAGCGAACTTTTCTCCGCATCGTTATTTCGCAATGGCTGCAGATATTCATCCAAATGCTTTTGAATCTTTGGACGGATAGTTCTTGCGGCATACTCCTGCTTATCAGACACCACCTGGATCGGAACCACCACGTCAGATTCCACTTGAATCAGCGGACAATTAATCCGATGCGCCACGTACATTCGCCACTGGCACTGAAAGTGGGTATATCCCCGATCCGTCACGACCATGCAAACATCTTTGGCGAACTCGATCAAACCTAACTCCGGTGAAGTTTGCCAGATGACCATCTGGATGCCGCGATCGTGTAAATCCTCGCGGACTTCCTGCAAACCCTCCAGCATAAAAGCGTAATGTCGGGCGTTGGCGTTGGGATAATCGCCGGTAATTCCAAAGAAGACCACCAGCATCCGGTGGAGTTCGTTTGCTTTGCGGATAGCGTATTCCAGCGCGTGGTTATTCCGCGTCCGCTGGGAAGCCTGCATCCAGTAAACCACGTAACTTCGGTCACGAGGCTCTTTATCATTCAACGGTTTGATGCGGGTTTGATGAATCATAGTATTTTTGGGAGTGTGTTACCCCGAGAAGTGGTTTCTATTATAAATTAATACGCCATCTTTTCAAACACCTTTTCGTCAGGTTGTTTTGAATTTATGTTTGTAATCCGACCAAACATTTGTTCAAGAATCTGTTTTCTGTAGGCAAAGATATGATCCAGTCTCCGGCGGATATCAATAGCGTGCACCATTCTGCCGAGCATTCCAAACGGCAGCGCATAGTGGACAAGATCCTCAATCTCAACTCCACCGTCAATTGCCCTAAAATGGTGCTGATGATGCCAGAATTTGTACGGACCAAAACGTTGCTCATCAATAAACATTTTCCCAGGGATGACGAGGGCGATTTCGGTGGTCCAGTTCATAGAAATATTCGCGATCGCGGTTACCTTGTACTGGATAATGAGTCCGGGATAAATTTCTGACGGCACATCTGAAAGAATTTGAAATCGCATTTTCTCCGGAGTGATTTCCTGCAATTTTTTTGGATCAGAGAAAAATGCCCAGGCCTCTTCCAGAGAAATCGGTAAACGTTGTGTTTGATGGATAGTATATATTTTCATCATTCTTTCTTCATAAAATCAGATTATGGCCAGAATAAAATAGAGCAGTTGTGCGAAGTAAATATGGATCCCAATTCGCGGGATTCGATCACTTAAAACTCCAAATCGTCTTCCGGAAACCAGGAATAGTAGCCCGGCAAGAAACCATACCAGATAGTTTTGTAATCCAGGTTTTCCGCCTTCCCAATGCCAGTAATCAAGCTGGATTGCCGCCGGTTCCATCAGCAGGTCGAAGACTATCATTAATATCGCGGCTAAAAGAATGACGCCAATCCCATTATTCACAAATCTGCGCAAGAGGCTTTTTGCGACTGCAAACGAGGAGAGCACCAACCCAAGCCACGCAAAACCAATGGAAACCGGCACTCCCGCAAGTTGTGGTTTCAGCACCTCCCCATATTGATATTGACCAAAGACGGCTCCCGTTTTAACTCCCAGCCATTCCAGGAAAAATCCAGCGATTACAATTCCACCAGACCACGTGAGAAAACGCCATCTCTGGGAAGCAGACATTGTCAGGAAATATTCAATTGCCAGCCAAATCGTCAACCCGATTAAAAGTGGAGCTGCCAGGATTTGCATCGTGGTTTGAAACATTCCCAGCAGATGCCAGAGTCCTCCGGCGCCCAGAAGAATGTAGAGCGTTGCTATTTTAACTTGCTCTCTCATCGCAGCACTATTGTGTCGGGAATAGGTGATACTGATATTGGTCATAATTCCGCGCTGATGCCAATAGACGGAAGAATACCAATATCCTGGCGATCGACGACTTTGTCGTTCCAGAAATCGTAGGTCGGACGAATTTGCATGCGATAGTTGTATACATTCTGGATATCGATAAATGTAATCAGCGTCCAGCGCTTGAAGTTCCAGTAACGATCCACGCGAATATCCAGTTGATGAGCCGGTTCGAGTCTTTGGGAGAGATATTCCTCCGGCAGATTTTCGATTTTACCGCCGTTCTCAGAAGGACGATACGCCGGCGTATACGGCGCTCCGGTGTAAAAACGGAATTTCCCACTCAGTTCCCAGTTGGCATTAAATTTATACCCACCATAGATATTCAGAATCCAGCGCTGGTCGAATTCACCGGGATAGGTTTTTCCGTTGCCGGCGGTGTATTCGCTTTTGCCGTAACTCAAACTGATCTTCCCATAATGTGGTACTTCAGAGTATTTTTTCTGCAGGAACAACTCGAATCCGTATGCCCGACCGGTGGCTTCTGAAACCATCGGAAAATATCCAAACGACTGAAAGTTATCCTCTCGGCCACCGAATCCGGTGCCGGTATTGGTGAGCACAAGATAGTTAGTCTGCGGCGTCGCACCGGTGGGCAAATCCTGATAATATTTGTAATAAGTCTCTACCGAAAATCGTAAATCTTCGTCCAGCAGATAATCGAATCCCAGTACTGTCATGTTGTTTCGCAGCGCTTTGAGTCGCGCGTTGACCGGATTGGTCACCCACACGTATGACGGTGATTGGTAATAAATCCCGGCGCTCGATTTGAAACTGAATACCGGATTAAACCGGTAGCGCAGTTTGAAGCGGGGCGCAACGTAATACGGCTGGTCAAGAAACGTGTACATATCGGCTCGGACACCAGCACTGAGGCTCAGTTTTTCCACCGGATTCCATTCCACTTCGCTGAACGCGGCATTTTTGAAAACGCTGGTATTACGCGTCAACGTATCTGGTATTCCCAGCGATGTCACTGGCACGCGATCTCCATTTCGATCGTAAATATATTGGGCAAACTCGGTGTTACTTTCGTTTCCAACATCCTTTACCGAAGCGCCGTTGAGCCAGTTGATTTTTTTGTTCACCTGCCAGAAATATTGTGCCTTCAGCATATTTTCAACTTCCGTCGCGTTACTCTGGAAGTACTGTACCTGGTTGGAATCCACCTGACTGAACTGAAACTCAGTGTAATTCACGCTGGCAGTGAGGTCCAAATAACTGTTTGCCATCAGATGTCGATAATTTACACCACCGATCCAGCGATTTTGGGAATTGTTCATAATTCCGGCATTAAATACCCGGTTTTCCAAAGAGCTTTGATCTCGATCGACGTGATCGTAGGCGCCAATGCCGAGCACAAACAGTTTGTCCGTCGGTGTGATGTCATAATTGGAGATGAAATTCCAGTCCGTATACACCGGGACAAACGGCAATCCGTTTGCCTTGAAAATCAGATCGAGATAACTGCGTCGAATTGAGTAAATGAAGCTGCCTTTATCGCTGATCGGACCTTCTGCATTCAATCCATATTGGGAAGCTGAAACCAGTAATTTCGATCCGATGCGATCTTCCCGCCCGTCCGCCATTGTCAACGCCAAAACAGAACTCATTTTATCGCCGTATTTTGCGCTAAAGCCTCCTGTGGAAAAATCCACATTCTCGACAAAATCCAGGTTGATAAAACTCAGCGAACCACTACCGGTCCCCTGGGAACCGAAGTGGTTAATGTTCGGGACTTCAATATTATTGATGAGATACAGATTTTCGGACGGACCGCCGCCACGCACCAAGAGATCGTTTCTTCCGCCTTCATTATTAATAGAAACTCCGGGCAGACTGGCGACCGTTCGGACTACATCTTCGAATCCACCAGGAAAACGCCGGATTTCTTCTCTGGAGAGCTCAATTTTGCTGGTTTGAGCTTTGAGGATATCGTCGAAATACCCGGCAGTCACTACGACCTGTTCGCCTTCCACAGCCGACGATTGCATTTCCGCATTTACCACTGCCGGTTTTGATGTAGTCACCATCACGCTGGTTTTCACCACGGGAGTATAACCGATATAACTGAATTTCAACCGTACCGTCCCAACCGGCACATTTTCGATCCGGAAATGCCCTTCGAGATCTGTTGAGGCGCCGTAGTCTGTATCAAGGACAATCACGTTGACACCGGTTAACGGTTGTTGAGTTTTTGCATCGGTGACGTGACCCTGAACCACTCCGAATCCCTGGGAGAAAAGACTCACAGGAAGAGCGATGATCAAGAGTATCATTATTAAACGGGGAGCACGCATTTTGATAAACCTTCCTTTGTTACCCTGTTAGATTGTATTGCACTTTTCGGTTTTTCCACACGACCTGATTTGTTCGCACGGAATAAAATGAATTGACTGCGATTGCCAGCAAGAAAATCATTGCCACGGGATGCAACAGCGTGCTGAGCAAAAGCGGATGTTTATACTTTAGCGCGAGTAAAAACCGGATGAAAAAGTTGAGACCAATAAGCAAAAGAGTGTATATCTTAAATTCAGGCATAAAGAGTAACCCAAATGGGAAAACACTCAAAAGAAATATACCAGTTAATGTTGCAAAAAAGAGCACTTTTTTCGTGCTGAAAATCCCGTACATATTTTTCGAGAAGCCGTCCCAGATTTCTGCGAACGAGCGATACATCCGGGTATAAATCCGGGCGGTTCCGGCGACAGACAACACGCGTATTCCTCGCCGTATTGCGAGTCGCGCAATCGCGAGATCTTCAACTACCTTATTCTTGATATGTTGGTGTCCGCCCAATTTTTTGTAAGTCTCTTTGTGGAAAGCCAGCCACTGTCCGTTGGCTGCGATCATTGATGGAAATCGACTCTTATAAATTGACCACAGCGGTAGCGATGCGTATAAAATTACATCGATCAAGGGCACGAGTAATTTTTCGGCAAATGTCTGCGTGATCTGTTGCGGGAACGCTGAAAAAATTCCAGCCCGGTATTGTTGCATCCAACCGATTGTGTCACGAAGGGCATTTGGATGCTGCCGGGTATCGGCATCGGCAAAGATGAAATATTCTCCCTGCGCAACCTCGCTGAGTTGGTGACACGCCCAGTTTTTACCGCTCCATCCTGCCGGCAGCGATTTGCCGTGCACTAATTGTAAATTTGAAAATTTTGTCTGCCAGTTTTTAACAATTTGTGAAGTATTATCTTCGGATTGGTCATCCAGAACAATGACCTCGTAATTTGGGTAGTTCTGCGATTTCAAACTCTCCAGACAACGCCCGATGTTTTTCTCCTCATTACGGGCGGGAATCAACATCGAAATCATCGGATGTGATCTCAATTCGGGACTGTCTTGGAGTTCTGGCCCTCTGAGAATGTTATACAGTGTTATCCCTAACAGAAGGATCAGCACCAACATCGCTGGGATTATATAGAACATTTACTGCTTCCCAACGATCACTGCGGGAGAATCCACTTTTTCAATCCGCGGAGTGTTTTTCTTTGGCATTTTATTTTGGAGTAAAACCTGCTCCCGCTCTTTATGGAGAATGCGCTCATGCAAGTCCTCCAGCAAATCGGTCTCCCGACCCTCCAGCCAATCCATCCCTGGGAAAATTACCTGATCGAACACGTAATTCTGGTCGAACAGGAGGAATGTCTCCGGCTTCTTTTGGTCGGTAAACGCGGTTTTAATAGCAAGCGGAAGCAGGTTTACTCGCTCCCCGTACTGCGAGAGGATCCACTCAACTCCCCGTTTATAGTTGAGCGGCCTCGCGTCCCACAGTGTTAACTCGCCCTGCGGAAATATGCAGAGCATGATGTTTTGATCTGATTCCAGGATTCGCACCGAATATTTGAGACTCGAAATAACGTTTTTCTGCGCAACGGAATACACTCCGAGGCGAGCAAAAAATGGATATCGCCGGAGTTGCTCTTCCGACATCATTAAGTACGGTTCCCGGTGAAAAACGCGGTTGTTCAGCAAATAGACGAAAAATCCATCCCACCACGTACTGTGATTAGGCACCAGCAAGAGAGGATATTCCGGTTCGATTTCAGGCAATTTTCCCAGCAGATTAATGGACGCAAAATTACGCTTCATTAATCCGTACACGTACGGACGAAAGACCAGATCTGCCCACCACGATTTCTTTGCCGGTATCATTGGATTATTGCCACGCAGGAATTAGTCGTTCTTGCGCCACCAGTAATTTGGTCCGGACAACCTCCTGAACCAGAATACCGAATTTTTCCATCGACGGGACAAACACGCGACCAAGAAATGGATTGTACTCCTGTGTTTCAATTTTGTGCAAAATGCCCTGATAGATTTTACTGGCGGAATAGATCGCGAACTGGGATTCAGTTTTTAACATCGGAATACCGGGCGCAGCCATTTCATAATAGTCGTGTGCTCGTTGCGCCTGAAACTGCATCAGTTTTTGCAATTCAGGCGTAGTCCTCTCGCTCAGGATATCAGATTCACTGACGCCAAATTCACGCAACTCGTTCAATGGCAGATAGATACGACCGCGCTCTTTGTCTTCCTTTACATCACGAAGGATATTGGTGAGTTGCATCGCAATGCCGAGTTTTTCGGCGTATTCAAACGCCTCATCGGTTTTGTATCCCAATACGTGGGTCATCATCAATCCCACGACACCTGCCACGCGATAACAAAACGTGTACAGCATATCAAAATCAGCATAGCGATCAATTTCGATATCCATTTGCACGCCGCGGAGCAGATCCAGCGGATATTCTTGTGGGATATTGTATTTCTTCGCCACCAGAATAAAAGGACGAATCACCGGATGCTCAGACTCGCCGGTCCGGTATGCGATCTTGAGTTCGTCAGTGAAATTCTCGATTTCGGCAAGTAACTCGCCACGGGTTCGGTTCCTCGGATTATCGATGAGATTATCCGAATAGCGGCAGAATCCGTACAGCGCGTAGGTCGCCCACCGCTGATTCTTCGGCAGCATTCTCGCGGAGAGATAGAAACTCTTGGAGTAATGCGCCGTCTGATTCCGCGCGTGATGAAACGCCGGTTTATTTTCTTTGGTTAACCAGTATTTATTCATAGATGCCTCAGGCTCGTTTGCTCTTGGTTTGGAGGTTGAAGTCCTCGAGAACAACCCGCTCCGTTGTCTCCGCGGTCAGCAGCACTCCCGGCACACCTGCGCCCGGATGAGTACTGGCTCCAACAAAGTAGAGTTTACCGATGTCCTCGCTGCGGTTGTGAGGACGGAATATTGCCGTTTGGGTCAGTTTGGGTTCGACGCCCCACGCGCTTCCCAGATGAGAATTGCGCTGGTCGAGAAAATCCTGTGGTGTGAACACTTCCTGCACTTCGATATTTTCCCGGAGATCGGTCAGTCCGAAATCATTTTCCAGGAATTTGAGCACTTTTTCTGTGTAAAGCGGCGCCATCTTTTCCCAGTCGATGCCACTCTCGAGATTTGCCTCCGGAATTAAAACGTACATACTCTCTGCACCTTCAGGCGCCATCGATGCGTCAGTCCGTGTGGGGACGTGCAGGTACATCGAAAAATCATCCGGCAGGATTTTATTGTCGAAAATATCTTTGACCAATTCTTTGTAGCGATGTGACAGAATCAACGTGTGATGTTTCAACTGCGGGTACTGCTTTTTTACGCCCAGATAGAGCAGATACGCGCTCATTGAATAGTCGACGCGGTCAAGTTTTTTGGATGTCCACTTGCTCCGGTATCGTTCATCAATGAGATGCGAATATGTGTGATAGAAGTCGGCGTTCGAGACAACGCCATTCACCGCAAAAACTTCTCCGTTTGCACGTACTCCTGTTGCCTCACCATTTTCGACAAGTATTTTTTCCACAGGAGCGTTAGTGTGAATTTCGCCGCCAATTTTCCGGAAAACTTTTTCGAACGCCTGGACCAGACTGTACATTCCACCTTTGGCAAACCAGACGCCGCCGGCTTTTTCCAGATATGGGATCATCAGATACACAGAAGGTGCTCGAAACGGATTTCCCCCGATGAAGAGTGGATGAAACGAAAATGCGAACTGGTGCCGCGGATCTTTGAAATGCCGTTTCACAAACGAATGCGCGGGATACAACGCTTTGAGTTTTAGGGCGCGTGGAATAAAACTCGCCATGGTGCCCCAATCCATAAACGGCGTTGAACCAAGTCCATCGCGAATAACCGCATTGTAGATTTCGCGGGATTCCTCAATAAACCGGTCATAATTGTCGGCATCATCCGGATTAAACTCTGCCATCTGGCGCTTCATTGCTTCGGCATCGTCGGTATAATCCAGAACTGAGCCGTCGTGAAAATATATCCTGTAAAACGGATTCAGTTTGGTGAGTTCGAGATAATCTTCCATCTTCTCACCAGCGCTGGAAAACACAGACTGAATGATATCCGGGGCGGTAATCAGCGACGGTCCCATATCGAAAATGTAACCGTCACGTTTCAGTTGTGATGCGTGTCCGCCGACGCGCTGATTTTTTTCAAATAACGTGACCTGAAAGCCCTGCGATTGCAACCGGATTGCGGCAGCCAAACCGCCAAAACCGCCGCCGATAACTGCGATTTTATTCATTGGTAATTCCTGTTCTCTGTTTGTGGGTTGTACGGGAAGTTGATACAAACTTTGCACCTTGCCACGCTTTTAGTCGCTCATACAGGATGACTGTCAGCAGGGTCAGCGCGAAGCCATAAAAGAAATCCTCAACGGGAATGGTGAAAATCCGGAGGGCGGTGATATATAGATCGTTGTATAGAACCACCGGCCGTGCGGTGAGATAACCGTTGAAGACCAAAATGAACATAGAAATGATCCCGATATATTTATATATAACCTGTCGCGAAAATATTTGAGTCCGCAGAAACCAATCGAAGTAACCGACCAAGCCAAAAGCAATTAGCGCAAACGAGGTGTATACTTTTCCGGTAAGAATTACTAAAACTCCAATCGGTGCTAAAATCATCGTGATAATGCGAGCAAACGAAGCAAATTTTTGCGATACATTTCTTTGATTTTTTCCGGACATCACCTCCCAAGTAAAAAGACACGCAAACGGTACCGTGAGAAAAAACAACCATTCTTCCGCCGGAAGTCCGAGCAAACTCACACCCATTGTGAACGCGGGATTAAACTGCCAATGCATATCGGTAACCAGCATATCCCACACAAGAAATGGAACACTGACAGCTGCCACAGAAACAAGCGCAAGATGCCATTTCCGGACGAACTGGACTTTTCGGTCGAAGCTCAGCGCCAGCGGTCCAATAATCACAGCGATGTTGAACAATAAATATTCGCTGCTCATTTTTGCACCATTTCCGTCTGTAGGGTGAACAATTCCTGGGATTGCGTTTCCGACAAGTCCGCGTTTTCTCGCAGAAAGGCGATAACGTTCTGCACCAATTCTTTTGGATAAGTGTCCGTATTGAACTCCAGAAGAAGTCGACTTAATTGCCTCATATCTTCCCGGGACTGTTCTTTTCTGTGGAAGAAAAATGGCAAATAATAGGTGGTGGTCGCTCGGATGAATAATGCCTCAAGATTGTTGGTCTCCTGAGCGAGTGCTTCGTCCATTATTTTGAGTCCGTCATTCACATATTCAAACTTTTTCTGTGGCCAGAAAGCGTGCTTCCCTTTTAGACACGTTAGTGCACCGATATAAGTGACAGCGGTGATATTATGCTGATTTGATTCTGACTGCAGAGTAGAAAAAATATCGATTGCAGGATTAATAAACTCCTCAGTCTCCACGGACTTGTAAAACAAATCGCGGCCCTCGGTCAAAAGAGAATCACTCCGCGGGGTTTGGCCAAAAAGAGTTGCAGAAAGCAAAAGCGCTGCTGCGAGCCCCCAGATTTTCACAAGCCTGTTTATCATTTATTTCCCTTATCCTAAAATTCGTCTCAATTTTATATGAGCGATATGAGCGTTTTAATAATACATTTAGTTTTTTGATTTGTCAATAAAAAAGTTCATAGCGTGTATTTCCGTTTTGATTTTTCTGATCGCGATAGTATATTTTTGCAAAACATTTGGAGCAGCAATGCCTGAGAGACCGAAATACTTTAACAGTTCCGAAGCCGCCAATATACTGGGAGTGAACGTTTCAACAATCAAACGCTGGACTGATGATGGAAGATTGCAATGCATCAAAACGGCTGGCGGACACCGGAAATTCGCGATTTCCCATCTGGCAGAATTTATCCAGGAAAATAAGCAAAAGGCGTCCCGGGTGAACGTCTTTCCAGTGGAAGGCGAAGAAGACCTGGAAATTAGTTACCACATCATGAAAGGTGATTTTAAATTTTTGAGGAACAGAGTTTTGGGTGATGCGCTCAACTGTAACCGTGAACGTATCCACAAGATTTTAAATGGCTTATATCTGGGACAATTTCCGTTACACAAAATTTATGATAGTCTTATTACCCCAGTGATGCACCGAATTGGAGATCTCTGGGAAGACGAAGAAATCACGGTCACCGAAGAACATTTCGCATCACAAATTATCCGTGACAGCATTATCCGGCTGCAGAGTGCGATGCAAATTCCATCAGAGAAAATCGGGACCGCGCTCTGTCTGAACTTTTCTTCAGAATTGCACGATATCGCGTTGAAAATGGTGGATCACCTGCTGGAAATCCGGGGATACAAGGTGTTGTTCAGTGGGCAGATTACTCCCTTGTATAAATTGGAATCAATATTTGAAAAATTTAATCCGGATCGGGTCTACATTTCGAGTACAGTCGTGTCAGAGATCAGTCTCGCACAGCTTGAGCTAAATCATCTGTTGGAATTATGTGAAGATAACCAAGCCGAAGTCTATGTTGGCGGACGTGGCATGGACAGATTAAACATAGATCATTCCGCCATAACTGCCCGGTTGAAGTCGTTTAAAGAGGTGTATCAAACTTAATTTTATATTATCAGTTCAAATTTCGCTATCTGTAAAAATTGAATACTGTAATTAAAAAATTTTCCACTTATTGTACAGATTCAAGAAACTACGCTAACAAAGCAAAGCCGATCATCCCCCTGCTCTCCAATAACATTGGAGAGCCGTCCCCCTTCGGAAGGGGGACAGGTGAGACTTAACTTATTCGATATCCTGTACATTTTTCCACCACTCAGCTGCTCAAAAGATCTAACCTCTCCAGACCAGGTTTGGAGTTCTTATGTTTTGCCGGACAGTGAAAGAAGTCATACATTCACACCCAAGAGGAGGGATTTATGGCAGAAACGAGACGACAGTACAGCAAGGAATTCAAGACCGCAGCCGTGGAGCTGGTGCTGAAGCACGAGAAACCGGCGGTTGCAATTGCGGGAGATCTTGGCATCCGAGCGGAACTACTCTACCGGTGGAAACAGGAATACCACAACAGTAAGCGCATCGCGTTCAGCGGGAGTGGCCACGTGAGTGATCCAGCTCAGGCAGAGTTGAAAGCGGCCGTCAAGCGCGCGACCGATGCGGAAGAGGAACGCGACATCTTAAAAAAAGCCTTGGCCATTTTCAGCAAGGGCGCACCATGATCTATCGATTCATTCGCGACCATCGCTCTGAGCATGGTGTGCAGAAAATGTGCTGTGTTTTGAACGTATCTCGGAGCGCGTATTACGACTGGGTTGGACGCGGGCCCAGTGCCCGTGAACTGGAGAATGCTCGGATGCTCAAAGCAATCCTCAGCATACATCAGGATCCGCGGACAGACAGTTACGGCAGTCCGCGGATGGCCGTGGAGCTGCACGCCCGCGGGATACCGTGTAGCGCACCTCGGGTGGCCCGACTGATGAAAGCCCATGGGATACGAGCCCAGCGCAAAGAGCACTGTAAAGTCACCACGAACTCCAAGCACCACGAACCGATCGCGCCGAATTTGTTGCATCAGGATTTCACCGCGGAGGCTCCAAAGCGGAAGTGGGTCTCGGATCTGACCTATATCTGGACATTACAGGGGTGGTTGTATCTGACCATTATCCTGGATCTGTTTGACCGTCGGATCGTCGGCTGGGCACTGAGTGAACGGATGCATAGCCAGGTGACCACTGTTGCCGCCCTCGAAGACGCCGTCCGTCGGGAACATCCGGCCCCCGGACTGCTCTTCCATTCGGACCGGGGCAGCCAATACGCATCCAAAGACTTCAGAACGCTGCTGTCAAAACATAAAATGACGCAAAGTATGAGCGGAAAAGGCCATTGTTATGACAATGCCGTGGCGGAGAGTTTTTTCCGCACCTTGAAGAGCGAGCTGATCTACAGAATCACCCTGGCGACGCGCCAGGCTGCGCGCCTGAGGATCTTTGAATTTATCGAAATCACCTACAATCGTTTCCGAAGACATTCCACGCTCGGATACCTGTCTCCGATGGATTATTTGAACAACTATGTAAAGAGCCGAAAACATGCCGCATGACTTCTTAAGGTGTCCGGTTTTTTGTAGGAATTCCAGTTCTGACGGATTGCATCACGATAGACTACACGGTTCCCCCTTTGAAGGGGGCCAGGGGGATGATTCTCACTTCAACATGCTCAGAGTATTCAAATAATCTCAAAACAAAACTCAAACGCTAAAATTAGCATGGCTATTTAACCATTAATTATCAGACAGTTTCTTCGCCGCCGCCTGATCCAGCCACCAGGTAAGATGACCATTCACCGGCTGTATGCCAGCTGCTGGATATTTTTTCTTGTCGGCTCTCGTTTCGAGAATCTTTTGGATCGTCTTGGCTTTTTTCTTTCCGCTGACCAGGAAAAAAATATTTTTCGCATGATTGATCGCCGGATATGTCAGTGATAACCTGGTCGGTGGCGGTTTGGGCGATTTTTTTTCAACAGTCACCCACTTCCGTTCTTCGTTCAGAGTGTTGGATTTTGGGAAGAGTGAAGCGGTATGACCGTCTTGACCTAATCCGAGCAATACGAGATCGAAAACCGGAAACGCATCCGAGAAAAAACTGTGCAGCAGTTCTTCGTAATTTCGCGCGGCTTCCTCCGGATCCTCAAAACTGGTTGGCATCGGGTGCGCGTGATGAATCGGAATATCCAGGTAATCCAGTAACTTTTCCCGGATCATTTTGACGTTGCTCTGTTCGTCGGTTGGCTCAACATAGCGTTCGTCTCCCCAAAAGAAATGCACTTTCTCCCAGGGAAGCCTGTCCGCATATTTTGTTGCTAAAATCGAATATAATGGCTGCGGTGTGTTTCCACCGGATAATACAAAAGTGAATCTTCCCTGCCTCCCAAGGGTTTCCTCAATTAGGTGGACTATATTCTCGGCCACTTGCTCGCTCAATTGATTCAGATCTTCCGCAACGTTGATTTCAGGAGTTATCGATTCAGCCATTGCTCACCCAATCGTTTCGGTAATTCGTAAATTTCATCCGGCCCCCAGGTTCCTGCCTCGTAGGGATATACCGGCATTTCGCTTTTCAAAAGCGGTGTGTACAATTTCCAGGATTCTTCAACCTCATCGCCGTGAACAAACAACGTTTGATCACCCTGAATAACATCCAGCAATAGCGTTCGATACGCATCCGGCAACGGCTCAAATTCATCGGCGTAGCGAAAATCCAGATGTTTGGTTTCGATATTCAGCGGCTCCCCTGGAGATTTAACTTCAAATTGCAGATCAAATCCCTCGTTGGGTTGCAACGTGATAATCAGCGCATTAGAAGTAACGGTACAGCGATTATATGGATGAAAAACAGAGACTGGTGGATGCCGAAATCGCACGGTGATTTTTGTTGATCTGCGCGGCATTCGCTTGCCGGTTCGCAGATAAAACGGTACGCCCTGCCAGCGCCAGTTGGCAATCTCCATCCGCATCGCCACAAAGGTTTCGGTCGTCGATTTTTCTGTTCTATTTAACTCATCCAAATAGCCAGGGACCTGTTCATCACCAATCGTTCCTTTGGTATATTGACCGAGTATTACACGATCTTTTTCCAGTGGAACTACAGATTTCAAAACTTTCACTTTTTCAGATCGGATGGCATCGGCTTCGAACGCCGAGGGGACTTCCATAGCAATAAGCGTTAATAATTGGGTCAGGTGATTCTGCACCATATCCCGAAATGCGCCGGCCTTGTCGTAGTAGTCCGCCCGATGTCCGACACCTAAATCTTCCGCCACGGATATCTGTATGCTATCAATCCGGTCCCGGTTCCAGAGTGATTCGAAAATGGAATTAGCAAACCGAAAAACAAGCAAATTCTGCACGGTTTCTTTCCCGAGATAATGGTCGATGCGATAAATTTGTGATTCATTAAACCGGTTGTGCACCACTTCATTCAAAGCCTGCGCGGATTCCAAATCCCTGCCAAACGGTTTTTCAATTACCAGTCGCGTCCAACCGCTGCTTTTGTTCAGTCCCGCATTTCCCAAACCTGTGATTGTCGGTTCAAAAGCAACCGGCGGTAACGCCAGATAAAAGATGCGGTTTCCAGGCAGATTGTTTTCCTCTTCCAGTGCGGTAATCCGTTGAGCGAGCTGTTTGAAGTCTTCATCTTCGCCGTCTCCAATGGACTGAAAATAGAGATTCGAATCGCACCACTTATTAATCAAATCCTCGGAAATTCGATCAGTATTATGCAGCACTTCCCGAGCCCATTGACGAATACTCTCATCGTCATGATCCCGGCTTCGGGCTACGCCTAAAATGATAGACTGATCTTGTTGGATTAATCCACTATCCAGCAGGTGAAAAATCGCCGGCAGCAGTTTGCGCTCCATCAGATCGCCGGTTCCACCGAATACCACAAAAATATGCCGGTCGCCATCACTTTTGATCATTGTTGAAATTACTCCTCGTGTTTGATTGCGTGGCCGCCAAACTGGTTGCGCATCGCGTTGAGTATTTGCTTGGCAAATGAGCTATTACCCCTTGAGCTAAATCGCTCGTACAACGCCTGAGTTATAACTGGTGCGGGCGTCCCCTGTTCAATGGCGGCCTGTGCTGTCCAGCGGCCTTCGCCGGAGTCTGCCACGTATGGCGCAATATCTTTCATCAACGGATTTTCCTCCAGCGCAGAACTGGTCAGATCCAGCAACCACGAACGAATCACGCTGCCAAAGCGCCAGATTTCTGCCACATCGTGCAAATCAAGATCAAATTCTTCGGTATCGTTCAGAATATTGAATCCTTCGGCGTAGGCTTCCATCATCCCGTATTCGATGCCGTTGTGAACCATTTTTACAAAATGTCCGGCGCCGGTCGGACCGACATATCCCCAGCCTTTATCCTTCCCTGGGGCGAGGGTTTCTAATAGTGGAGTTAAGTGTTCCACAATTTCCTTTTCACCGCCGACCATCATGCTGTAGCCTTCTTTTAATCCCCAAACACCACCACTGGTGCCAACGTCGACGTAATGGATATTGGCTTCCTTCAGCGTTTCGTTTCGACGAAGCGTATCCTTGTAATAAGAATTACCGCCGTCCACGACAATATCATTTTCATCCAGTATTGGAATCAATTCCTGAATCGTCTCGTCGACCGGCTTCCCTGCCGGAATCATCAGCCAAACGATGCGCGGTGATTCGAGTTTGCCGACTAAATCTGCCAATGACTCTGAACCTTCAGCACCTTTATCGACTACCTGTTTCACGGCATCGGAATTCATATCGTACACAACAACGGCGTGATTATTCTGCATGAGTCGTTGTGTCATATTTGCGCCCATTTTTCCCAAGCCAACTAATCCTGTTTTCATTCGATTGCCTCCTCATTCATTGAATTAAATCTTATAGTCAATAATACGAGTTGGTTCAGACTTTCTCAAAGCCAACCGCGTTCCGGGAGTAATTTTTACAGAAATAGTTAGACAGAACTTGATGAAATAACATGAACTCCCCCGCGGCAGGAACTTCGGGGAATTTTTAAATAAAAGTAGGTTCACGAGTCGAATAGTTATTGACCTGAATAATGCGAGAATTTTCCTTTATTACATTCTGAAAGGCATTCAAAGGATGTAAGAGAGGAGCCTTGGCACTCTTCGACAAGCTCAGAGTGACGCTCTAAGGGGTCATCCTGAGCTTGTCGAAGGATAGTCGCCGGAGCAAGTTTTTCCTTGTTATTGTGTACGACTTTGCACAGAAAGAACAAAGAAGCCTTTGGATTTATTTAATTGTTCATGTTAAACCTAGCACAGAAAAAAAGCCCCGCAATCCAAAGACTGCAGGGCTTTTATGGGAGGGTATTTTATTGAATTTTACATCGCGGTTGATTTGCCTTTTTCTATATAAATATTCCCTGCGCTTGTCCGTAATTTCAGGGTCGGACCTCCGCCGTTAATGGTACCGTGAACGACTGATTTCTCAATATCACCGCTCACCGTAACCGGCATATCCACATGTACTTTCCCGCCGGAAGTTCTGGCATCAATATCGACGCCAATATCACTGGGTATAGTCACGCGGACAGAACCTGCCGAGGTCGAAAGCTTTGAATCCTGTTTCAGTGCGCTGGCGAAATGCGCCTCCACAGATCCACCGGAGGTACTTGCATCAACATAACCATAGACTTTGCCAATCCGGACGCTGCCACCGGCGGTTTTTGCATTGATATCACCCCGGGCGCTTTCTACGGAAATACTCCCCCCGGCGGTACGTGCATTCACGTCACCAGCCACCGGACCGATTTCAATACTGCCGCCTGCGGTCTCGAGATCCACCGAACCGCCACTTTCGTTTACGTCAATACTTCCACCCGCCGTTTTACCGTAAACATCTCCGTTTATAGCACCAAAATCCAAGCTGCCACCGGCGGTTTTGCATTTGGCATCACCATTTAAATCGGCCACTGTAATACTGCCACCCGCCGTTTTAAGATCAATATTGTATTGCATCGGAACGGTAACAGAATAGCGTACATTTATCTTGCGCCCCAGATCGCCAAAAAAGCCACTCATTCCCTGGTCGAATTTCCCTTCAATCTTCACATCGTCGCCATCCTGATTCATTGTGACGCTGAATTTATCAAGCAGCTCTTCACCTTTTGATTTTCCAAAAACATCTGCGATTTTTGTCACTTCAACCGTGACAGAATTCTCATCTGAGGTTTTAATCTCGATGGAGCCGATATCACTATCAATATTCAAAGTACCATTCGGGGCAACTGAAAAAACTTTATTGATTTTCTGAGAAACATCTGCGTGTGCAGTTGAAAAAGAAAAAAGTATTGCTGTTGCTAAAGTCAAAAACGGAATTGTTTTGTTCAGACTAAAATGTCTCATTTTGATCGCTCCTATCCTATAAGTCCTTCTTCACCTTAGTATTTTACAATCCGCGTGCCAACAAATCTGCAATTCTCTGAAAGCCTTATTTTACAGCATATCAGGGCATTTTTTTCGCTCCCGACCATATATAATTCATATAGGATTGATATAGATTCATATCAATCTGATATGTCAGGTTAATTAATTGTTCAGTTCATTCATACGTCCGCAAATACATTCTATTTACAATTTTCACGAAAATTTCATACCATTAACATTAATAGAAAATGATTAAAAACCACAGGAGGCGCATATGAGTTTTCTTTCATCACTTTTTTTTGGAATGGCTCAGGGAGTCAAATCGAGTCCGGATGCCAAATTAGAAGGGGCCGAAATAACATGGCTTGGGCATGCTTCATTTCAATTAAAATCTCCCCAGGGGAAGGATATTCTTATCGATCCCTGGCTGGAAAATCCCAAAGCGCCTGAATCTGCCAAAGATATTGATGGCGCTGATGTCATTGTGTTGACGCACGGTCATTTTGATCATATCGGTAACACCGCCGAGTTGGCAAAAAATTCCGGTGCTAAAGTGATTTCGATCTTTGAAGTCGCTCAATATCTTGGTGGGCAAGGAGTTGACGAAGACCAACTCATCGGCATGAACATCTCTGGAACTGTTGAATTGGAAGGTATGAAATTCACTATGGTGCCGGCGATCCATAGCGGTGGCATCACAAGTGATAACGGAATTGTCCCAGGTGGAAATCCTGCCGGTTTTATTATCGAACTTGAAAATGGTTACAAGGTGTATCATACCGGCGATACCGGTTTCTTCACCGATCTGAAATGGATTGGCGATTATTATAACCCTGACCTGCTGCTGATTTGTATCGGCGATCATTTCACGATGGGTCCCGATACCGCCGCCGAAAGTATCGTACTGATCGATCCGGAGTACGTCATTCCAATGCATTACGGGACATTTCCCCTGCTGACTGGCACACCAGAAGCGCTGAAAGAACGTTTACCTGAGAGGTATCGCAAACTGGTGTTGGATGTCCAACCCGGTGATACAGTGAAATAAACATGATGAACTAACGCGTTACATGGAGTGGGAGTGATGAACTTTCCCCTCTGTCTCCTCGCTTCAACAAGAGAGTGGATCCAGGGGTGAGTTGGTTTCCATGGATAAAGGCGACCTCATCCTCTATCCTTCTCCTTCACATAGCAGAGGAAGTAAAATATAAGGCTCTATTGTTTAAAAGCCCCTCTCCTTGCCAAGGAGAGGGGTCTGGGGTGAGGTCGAGGTCATTCTCCGTGCACGCCATTCCCATTTTTCGTATAAAATCCGTTCTCAATTGCACCATCTTTTAGATTAATTATCCGCTGGCAATATTCTGAGACGTTGGGATCGTGGGTGATCATGACAATGGTGTTGCCTTGCTTCCAGAGATCGATAAACAGCTCCATGATCTCGGCTCCGGATTTACTGTCCAGGTTTCCGGTGGGTTCGTCTGCCAGAATGATCCGGGGATTGTTGACGAGCGATCGCGCTATCGCAACCCGCTGCTGCTGTCCACCGGAGAGTTCCCCGGGCCGATGATCCATCCGATCTGCAAGCCCAACCCGTTCCAGCAGATTCGTGACCCGTTTTTTCCGTTCTGCGGTGCGAATGCCCGCAAAAATCAGCGGAAGTTCAACATTTTCATAGGCTGATGCATACGGCAACAGGTTAAAACTCTGAAAAACAAACCCTATTTTCTGGTTCCGAATATCGGCTAACTGGTTGTCAGAAAGTGAATTCACTTTCTTTGTATCCAGTGTATAATTGCCAGAAGTCGGGGTATCCAGGCAGCCGATAATATGCATCAACGTGGATTTACCCGAACCTGATGGCCCCATAATCGCCGCAAATTCACCTTCGTTTATTGTCAGGTCAATCCCACGCAAGGCTTTCACTTTGATTTTTCCTGTATCGTAATGCCGGGTGATATTTTCCATCTGTATCATTCAGATAACTCCTGTAATCCTTGTTCTCTAATTAGTCCAGTTATTCATAGCGCAGTGATTCCACCGGATCGACCTTCGCGGCACGTTTGGCAGGAAAATATCCGGCGGCCAGGCCGACAATTCCTAATATCAACGCGGTTGAGATGGCAATTGGCCACGAAAAGGTCGGCTTACCCAACAATTGCAACGGCCCACTGCCCACTGGAATTCCCTGCAAAATTTTAATCAGTACAAGGCTGACCGTTCCACCTATAGCGCCACCAACAACAGCAATCAACAGTGCTTCCATAATAAACTGCTGCTTAATGTGTTTACGTTTGGCGCCCAACGCCCGTTTCACGCCAATTTCCCGGGTCCGTTCTTTCACGGACACGTACATAATATTTGCCACACCAACGCTGGCAATTAGCAAAGTTAACGCACCGATTAACCCGAGAAACAACTGAATGCCGGTCAACATATTACTAAACACCTGTCGCTGTTCAATGGTGTTCCAGACGAAAATCGCTTTCTTATCGCTGGGATCAAACCGGTACTTTTTCCCAAGGATTTCAAACGCCTGCTGTTCAACCACAGGTGCCATTTCAGTCCGATTGACCTGATAAACGATACGATTCACGTAGCGTCTGCCGTCCAAAGATTCCAGCGTTGTCGCCGGGATGGTGGCTTTGTCGGCATCAGGTCCACCGTACATACTCATCTGCATTTTTTCCTGCATGATTCCGATGACGGTAAAGGGAATCCCGTTGAGCGTAATCGTTTTTCCAATCGGTTTCGGTTCATCGCCCATTAATCGTTGTTTGAGACTATTTCCCAAAAAGATGACCCGCCGGCGCTGGTCCACATCAATAGGATTGATAAAACGTCCGCCAGCTTGCGGATAGTGAGAACGCATATATTCGAATGGCGGCAACACTCCGGTCACCCGCTCCGTCAGAGTGGTGTTTCCGTATGTCAGCGTTTCGCCGTACATATCATATTCACCGCTGATGCCGGTAATCTGTGGAATCTTATCTTTCAGGAGTTGCACATCTTCTTCAGTAAACCGGATATTCCTTCCCCGGGGCAATCCCTGATACACCTTAGAGGTTTGTCCGCCATATAACATAACAATGTTCACTCCAAGCCCGTGATCCGCTTTACCCAGCTGCAGTTTTAACCCTTCACCAAATGCAAGTAAAAGAATGATGGACAGCGTTCCCCACGCAATTCCGGAGACGGTCAGCGCTATGCGTTTGCGTTGGTTTCTCAGCTCCCGCGTAAACAGTCGAAATAAGTACCAGCTCTTCATTCTTTATTTCCTTATCGCCAAAACAGGATCCAGACTTGCCGCGCGCCGGGCCGGAAACCAACCGGCAACCAAACCGATGAGACCAAGGATCGAAACCGTGATAATCGCTACGGTTGGAGAAATGGTCAATACGCCGACATATTTTTCTATGGGAAACATATTGGCTATGGAGACAATTCCTCTGGAGATGAGAAAACCAATCGTGCCGCCAATCCCGGTTATCACCAACGTTTCGACCAGATATTGACTGAGAATTACACGTTTTTTAGCACCAATCGCCTTTTTAATGCCGATTTCCCGGGTGCGCTCTTCCACCACGACGTTCATAATATTTGAAACACCGATGCCACCAACGATTAATGTCATCAATCCGACAATGCCCAGGAAGAGTTTAAAGCCGCCGAAAAAGGTGCCAAAGAATTTTTCCATTTCGGTCGTATCCCAGATTGACAGCGCTTCCCGATCATCCGGACTAAACTTGTATTTCTTGCCTAATACTTTATAGACCTTGTCCTTCATCGACTGAGTATATTTGACATCGGTGGCTTTATAAATCATGTTCGAGAGAAATTTTCCACCAAAAATGCCTTCATAAGTGGACGATGGAATCAGAATTCTCCCGTCATCACCGCCGTTATAATTCGAGTTCTGTATTTTCGGTTTTAAGACGCCCACCACATGGAACGGGATCGAATTGATATACAAATATTGGTGCAGACCATTCCCTTTTCCAAAGAGGTCCTCCTCCACCTGGTTTCCGATGAAGACAACCCGGCGGCGGTTCTCCATATCAAGTTTGTTCAGAAATCGACCGCCCTCAGCAGGAATCATATTTCGTAAATCCTTAAACTCGGGATACACCGCGCTTAAATTTGCAGAGTAGCCCTCCGTGCCGACCCGCACTTTTACATTGCGCGAATACTCGGGACTAATTAAGCCGAGTTCGGGAATCTGCTGCTTCATTAATCGGATATCCGATTCTTTAAACCGGATGAGTCTCCCACGATTAAAGCCTTCGTACGGAATCGAGGTCCGGCTGCCCCACATAATGCAGATCCCTTCACCCAAACCGTGCGCGGCTTTCATCGAAAACTTGTTGAAGGCATCCCCAAAGGTCAAAAGCACAATGATTGCCACGGCGCCCCAGATAATGCCAAACAGCGTTAACGCTGTCCGGAGTTTCTGATGCCGGAGATCACGAAAGAGTTGTATGAGGTTTTTGAAAAACATTATCTACTCAGTGTTTGAGTGCTTGAGTGTTTCCCAGAAGGGACTCCTTCCGGAGCGAGTGTTCGAGTATTTCCCAGAAGGGGACTCCTCCCGGAGCGAGTATTCGAGTATTGTCGTGTTGCTGCGTTGTCGTGCTTCAAATCTGCTTTTCTTTCATCTTTTTCGATGTTTATGTCGTGATTTTGTGTGCATTATTTTTAGGGATAGCACCCTTCCTACTGATCCCTTATACCCTATACCTTTATACCTTTCTTTAATCCTTAATCTTTCATCTTTGATCTTTCACCTTTGGTTTCTACTCAATCACTTTTGGCGGACGTTCAACAACCAATGTACTTTCAGCCAAACCTTCGGTCACTTCGGCGTTGACGCCATCGCTCAGGCCGAGTGTGATTGGCTTCTTTTCCACGCTCTCGGGTGCCGTTTCGACTTCAACAAACGTCGAATCGTTCTCAAATGTTACCAGTCTTTCCGGAATTTGGAGCACATCTTTGGCGCGTTTAATAATAATATCGGCGTTTGCGGAATACCCTGCCCGCAGTTGAACCGAATCAGGATTGCTGATATTGATCTCGATATCGAAGAGAGTTGCGTTATCTTCTTTGCGAGCTTTTGGAGAGATTCGTGACACCGTTCCTTCCACAATATTGCCAGGTAACGCTCCGATTTTTATTTCCGCTGGCATGCCAATTTTAACTTTGCCCACATCAATCTCATCGATTGTGCCACGGAATATTAACTCGGACATGTCCGCGATTGTAAATATTGGTGTGCCGGCCTGATAGGTGGTTAATGGGACAACCGGATCGCCGACGTTTACAAATTTCTCCAAAATTGTTCCGGTGATCGGGGCTTTAACCTTGGTTTCCAGGGCGTTCGTTTCCGTGCCAGATCGACCTTTCTCAATGAGAGAAAGCTTTTCCTTGTTCAGTTTCAGGCGCAATTCCGCTTCTTCATAATCGGTCTTCTGATTTTCGAATGCCTGCTCGGAAATGAGTTTCTTTTCCAGCAATGCTTTCTGACGGTCGTATTCCCTTTTTGCCCGATCAAATCCAACTTGGGAAATCTCAACATTGCGTCGAGCCTCGGTAATTTCCAATGGTGTGGGATCAGGAATGATATCCACAAGATACTTTCCCTCTTCAATCCAATCGCCCACATCCGCGTGAATCGCTTTCACATTTCCGGCGATCTTTGATTTGACCTGGATTTCGTTAATTGGCGTAATTGTACCAACGGCAAGCGCTTTTTCTACAATAGTGCCCCGGGCTACCGGAATAGTCTTGTAGGCAACCTGCTCACTCTTTCCATTTTTAAACAGTAACAGCGCTACAACTGCTACTACAATAATTCCGCCACCAATGAGAAAGACTTTCTTCATACGACCCTCATCTGCTCGTTTTCAGTGTTCAAATTGAGTTCAATTGATTTGTATTGTTCATTCTGGCATTCCATTACGCAAATGAAATGCCAGATTTTTTTTGCTCCTTTGTACACACGATGTATGAATTGTTCCAAATGCTGTACGGCACTGTTTTTACTTGGCTGCAAGAACTACGGAACATATTGAGAACCCACAGACACGAAAATCTCTGGCGGAAACTATATATAGTTCTGATATGTTGTATATCATTTTGATATGAGCACACAAAAAGATGAAAGTACGGGAAAGATGCTCCGGAAGGAGTCACTTGTGAGAAAGAAAGGAGAAGGGAGAAAGGATTCAGGAAAAAGTGAAAAGTTACATAGTTCGTTGTAAGTAGTCAGTTGTTCGTAGTGAGTAGTGATATCTCATTTTTCACTTCTCGGGAGCCGGTTACTGGTTCTTGAGCCATCACTTTCCCCTATACCTAATACCCTATTCCATATTCCCGTATTCCCACATTTCCATATTTTCCCAGAGTAAGATTAGGATTAAGAATAAGATTAGGATTAAGAAGTGAGTCTCTTCTACCAGATACTACTTTCCCATTTAACCAATCAACCAGTCAACTAATAACCAGTGACTCCAACGCTACTCAGTTTTCCCGCTTCGGTAAAAATGCACTTCCACTTTTTCCAGCGTAGCTAATCCTTCTGTAATAGCGTTATCGATTTTGGGAAGGAAGGCTTCGATTTTTTCCCGGGTATCCACAATTTCTACGATAATGGGCAAATCTTCGGACAATCGGAGAATTTTCGCAGTGTGAATTCGACTGTGGGCACCAAAGCCTTCGAGACCCCGTAATACTGTTGAGCCTGCCAATCCTTCCTGCCGGGCTTTGCGCACAATCCATTCGTACAACGGCATGCCTTCGTGTTTGTCGCTTTCACCGATAAAAATCCTCAATAAATGACCTTTTTCTGGCAGTGTCATATTCAATGCTCCGGTTAGCGTGAAAGATTCAGTCCAAGCCACACAGCACCTAATCCCAAAATGAGTTGTATCAATACATTGGAAAATGCGGCAAACAGTTGGGCGTCGCGAGCCAGGGTAATCGTTTCGTAGCCGAATGAGGAAAAAGTGGTAAATCCGCCTAAAAACCCAACCATCAGAAACAATCGGATTTCCGGTGTAAAAAATTGACGGCTTTCCATTAATCCACCAAAAAACCCGATAATGAAACAACCCAGAATATTGACGGCTGCAGTTCCATACGGAAACCAGGGATTTTCAAGTATCCGGTGGACCAACCCACCTGCCGCGTACCGTGAAATCGATCCGAGAAATCCACCGGCGCCGACTAATAAAATCTTTATCATTCTCTCAACCTACATTTTTGAAGCAGGAGTCATCAGCCAGTCCGGCGGTCACAGGTGAACTCCATCACCTTTCTTGACGAGTATTAAACGGCGAGTTTACTTATTCTCCAGCGAAAATTCCAGTCCCTTTTCCCACAGAGCTTATGCGTCAAGTTTGATTCCCTCGAATAATGAGCTGTAGTCAGTGGAATCAAAACCTTTCTCAATCGCGTTCTGGATTATTTTTCTTACGCCCTCAACTGCCGCTGTTTCGAGATGATTTGATTCGGCTGCATTTATGGTCAAATCCACGTCTTTGAGCATATGCCGGGTTGGAAAATTGGGATCAGAATAATCGCCCTCGAGCATATTGGAGAGTTTCTTGTCAAATTGCTTGGAATATAACGCACTGTCGCGGAGTACATCCATAAATGTTTCAACCGTAACGCCATTTCGACGCACTAGTTCAAGACTCAAACTAAACGAGGCGGTCAGCGAGGCAATCAAATGATTAAGCGCCAGTTTCAGCGCGGCGGCTGATCCAATCGAGCCGACATAAAATATCATTCCCAGAGATTTCAGGAGCGTTTTCCAGTTGTCCATTTGATCTTCAGAGCCGCCAATCATAATCTGCAACTCGCCCTGTTTCGCGTGATGTTTATTGCCGAGCACGGGCGCTTCAAAGTAATCGCCATCTCTGGCTAATACTTTTTCGTGGAATTCTCTGCTTTCTTCGGGAGCGATGGTCCCCATTTGGATAATTGTGCGGTCGGTGAAATCTATCGATTCCCCGGTGAACAATACTTTTTCAATGGCCGACGCATCAGCGAGAACAAGAATACAAACGTCAGCGCTTTCCACCGCTTCTTTGGGAGAATTTGCGATGTTAGCGCCAAACTCTTCCAGTGGCTGAGCCTTTGAAGCGGTGCGATTCCATGCGGTTACGTCAATATTGTCACGCACTAATTTTTCTGCAATGGGATATCCCATTAATCCGGTGCCTAACACTGCAACTTTCATCTTTTGTCCTTCAGTTAGTTCAATTTGGATAAAATTAGAGAACGCTATTTACAATGACAAAAGATGAAACAGTTGACAGTCTGTTTTATCCGTATCTTTTAAGATATTACGGTCAAATTTATCCGGAGCATTCGGATTTAAGTATACCCTTTATTTCACATCGGTTGCGGAAACAAATCTAACCACCTGATGCTCAATCGGTTTCAATGAGTGCAGATATGTATAAATCGCACCTAAATCCTGCTCTGTCATTCCGGCATAATCGGTCCACGGCATTATCGTTTGCATACCTCCATCGCCAACTTTTATCGTTCTGGCTTGCGGAGAATCATACATTTTAAATCGTTCGATGAATGCCTCTTTATTCCAATCACCGATGCCGGTTTGCTTATCAGGAGTGATGTTTACAGAACGGATTATACCAAAGCCAGGCAAATCGAACTCCATCCCGCCGGCATACTCCATCCCTTCAATAAATTTGCCTTTTTCCATAGGAGTGTGACAATCAATACATCCTGCAATTGTTGTAAGATATTTGCCATAAGCAAGTGTATCCGCAGGCGAAGGCGCTTCATCATTTATTGGTAAATCTTTGGGCATAGTTTTGACGATCATATTCAATGGAAAGCCCAGGTGACGCTCAGGAACCTCATTTGGAACCGGCTTTAAAGTTTTGATATATGCCACAATTGAATAGAGGTCTTCGCGAGACATTTCCGCAAATAATTGATATGGCATAATGGGGAAAAGTGCTTTTCCCTTGTTTGTGACACCGGTACGGATAACGCGGATTAATTCAGCGTCGGTATAATTACCGATGGTTGCAGGTGTAATATTTTTAGCATAGATACCCAGATCAGGATCAAATAATTCTCCTCCCATTCCTTCAGTTCCAGAAACAACCGGTCCGGAATAATACTTCCAATTGCGTTTTGAGTGACAGTGTATGCATGCTGAAACATGGTTAGCTAAATATTCTCCGCGCTCTAATCTTGCCGGTGTGGCTTTAATGGTAATGTTATTATCCGGAGGATCGACTTTTGGAAATGTGCTGTTAAAGTAGATCACCCCAGCGGCAATCACCACTGCCATTGCAAGCAATAGAGCACCAAGCACCTTGAGTACTTTATTCATAGTCATTTCCTGTGATTTATTAGATTGTGGGAAGTAAGGAAGCTATAATATCCACGATTCATCGGGAAATGAGAAAATGATGAATAACCAGCGGATATTATATGACTATTATAGTCATGTATACTATTTACGACAAGAGAAAATTAATACTGCTCAGAATCTATGCTAACTCAGAGCAGATCCTGTGCGTACATCCACTCAACGGCTCGTTCCAGAGATTCCTCTGGCGTATACTCCGGCTGGTAGCCAAGCGTTTCTGATATTTTAGTAATATCAGGGGACATGTGTGCGCGGAAATGATAATTCGCTCCGGGTTCAGGAAGTTGTTTTGTAAGAAACTCATTCCAAGTTACATACTCGATTGGAATATCTATCCCATGGATTAACTTAAAAATTTGCACTAAGGTCTGCGGGGTTAGAAAAAACTCCGGCCCCACATTAAAGAGTTCACCGGCGGCGAATTCTTGCTGAGTTGCCGCCAAATAAAATCCCTGCGCTACATCCGAAACATCGCACGGTGCGATCAACGTGTTACAACCGTCGGGCAAAATAACCGGCTTCCCATCCCGCAAATTCTTGTGGATTTCCAAAGAGCGGCCACCGGAAGTTTCCAGCGGAATTTTTCCAGGTCCGCAGATATTGGACGGCATAATCCCGGTAAACGGAATGCCTTGTTCTTCCGCAACTTCCATTGTCTCCAGTAATTCCTGGTACCGGCGGGCATACACGGGAAATTCACATTCATCCTGGGTAATCTCTGGAGTCGGAACAATCTTTGGCGGACCGTACATCCAGAATGATCCGCACGCAATATAATGCTGTAAAGTTTCCAAAGATGCCTCAAAGGTTGCCGGGACATCAGTGCCCAAGATATCAATGACAATCTCCGGTTTGAAATTGCGGACGAATTCTTCCCATTCCTCATTTTCTCTGGAATATTCAGTTTCAAGGAAGTTTACCTTTTCCCATTTTTCATCCTCGTTCACAGAAATTTTGCCACGCGTGACGACACTAACATCAAAACCTTCACTCACCAAACGGGGAACTAGCATTTTGCCAATATGTCCCGTCCCACCAATCACCAGGATTTTCATCGTATTCTCCTCTGCTTAATTGTTGTAAAGGTTTAATTTCAGGAGTTCGGAATATTTGAACAAGAATCTTCCGGGATTTATAGTTGGGAAATTAAATGATAATGAAAAATGAAATTAGCAACTGTGGCGCTAAAAGTGATCACCGTGGCCTGGATTTTGGAGTGCAGTAATTGTGTTGATGCAAGCGCTAACACGGTTAGCGCACTCCAGAGAACAGATTAAGAGTAAGTCCCCATATACCCTTATGCCGTATTTGCGTATTTCCGTATTGCCCTATTTCCTTATTCCTATATTTTCCAACCAATTATTTTCTCGATTGTGCTATCACTTCCCGGGCGTCATCATAGCGTCCCGCTTTGTGCAGCGCCTCAATCAAATGTTCGCGTAACACCGTATTGTTACTATTTGCACGATAGCGTGCCATCCAGCGATCGCAGAGTTTATCAAGCCGATCCTGTGACCGATAGAGATGAATAAGAGCGCTGTACGCTTCCTCATTTTTCGGATCAAGTGAAAGGACTCGTTCATATGAACGTATTGCTTGTTCTGAATTATTTTGATCCTGATAAATTTCAGCAAGTGCAAGATGGACCTCCAACAATGCTGGAGAGATCTGTGCTGCCTCAATGTATTGACGAATTGCTTTTTTGAGTTGATGCTGTTTCTGATAGAAGGTCCCAACCAGATAATGAAACCGCGCCGATCGCGAGTATTCATTGAGCAAATTTAGCAGTACAGGTTCGACCTGTGAAGCGTCAAACTTATCGGTAAAAAATTCGAAAATCTCCCGGGCAAGACGATCATATTCTTCCAGTGCTTCTTTGTTGTTTTCTTGCGATTGTAACCCTGCAATACCGCTTTCCTGTTGTACCGAACTCTGAATACTCTGTTGCACATCAGCAATGGATTGAAAACTCTTTTTCAGCGCCTTTTCCGCCAGCTGAAACGATTGATTTATATCGCCTTTTTGCAAGGAAAATCGCGCTAATCCGAAATAGGGTAACGGATGGTCAGTTCCCATTCGAACAGCGCGTTGATACGACGAATCCGCCTGAACCGTTTCACCTAATTTTTCATAAGTCCGGCCCAGATGTAGCAATGAATACGGGGTAGAATTTATCGAATCAAGCGCTGTATAAATATCAAGCGCCAGGTTCCATCGATTTAACTTCTCCAGCATTTTCCCATACTGGATTAACACTCGTTGTTCTGCAGGGAATTGTTGGTAAAGTTGCCTGTAGACCGAAGCTGCCCGTGGGAGACTATCTTGGCGTTCGTATGTGTTGGCGGTCGCAAGTTGAGTTCTGAGTGTGTCGCCGGTAAAAGTCTGAATCGAGTCATACACCGCGCGTGCGTTAGACCATTTATTCATCGCTTCATACGTTTCAGCGATATCTGTAAGCACTTCGGAATCTCTGGGAAATTGTTGTTGCATTCGCCGTAACACCGCGAGTTTTCCCTTAAAGTTAAATTGCTGCGCATTAACTTTTGCCAGGGATTGGTAAATCTTGCGGTTTTTAGGATGTGCCTGCATTAGTGTATTATACAGATTCTTCGCCTGGGCTAATTTATGATTTACCAGCAAAACCTCGCCATATGCTACACTGATATCGATGTCATCGGGTTTGAGTTGATGCAATTTTTTGTACACATCCAGCAGCGGCTCATAGTCTTTTTTTCGGAATAGTGATGAGCCCTTTATTCGCAGGAGGCCGACATTGTCCGGAAATCTTTTTAAGCCGCTATCGGCCAGGGCAATAGAATTATCCCATTCTTCCATCTGTGCATATAAATAAGCCAGATTGCGGTAAACGCTCACCGAATCCGGCAGATAGGTTCGAGCGGTTTGAAATCTTTTGAGTGCTGCTTGTAAGCTATCCTGCTGGAACTGTTGGGCACCAAGTGCAATATTGACCTTCCCGATACGTTGTTGGAGTTGTTCCCTGTTCACGGGACGAATTACATTGGTATTCAACATATTTGTGGTCGTATCGATTTTGGTATAATGCTTCAATGCCCGGCGATATTTTTTCTGTTGCACAAGCGCTTCTGCTTCGATCCAATTCAGAGAAGTATTCTCTGAAAATAATTGGAGTCCCTTTTCAGCCGCCAGCTGCGCCATAAAGGCGTTTCTCGATTGCAGATACGAAGCGGACAACAAAATGTGAGCCTGTATCTGGGTGGAATCCTGATTTAAAACCGCACGCAATGCATCTATCGCCTGCTCATATTCCCCGGATTGATAGTAATGCATGGCAGTTTGAAGCGATGAAGTTTGTTGAGCATTTACAGTTGCAATACCACACATTAAGAGAAAAACAAGTAAAACAAATGTCTGCCAACGAATAGAACGGAGTGCTGCTTTTATTCCTGGATATTTCATAACAACGGACGGGCTTTTGAATTTAATTATCTTTGGATTGATTAATATACAAGACAGAATACTGATATGAAGGATTTTTAAACAGAATCATCCCGGAGAGTTACTAAACGATCGCAATAGCTCTCCGGGATGAATTCAGATCTTACAGCGTAAAAAGTGCTCCAACGGTAAAAGTGAACTGATTTGCATCGTTGACGAGATGATATTTGGCTTCGCCCACGAGATCGAGATTTGGAGAAAGTGCGTATTGAGCACCACCGCCAATATTGATACCGATCCTGAATTTACTGTCAGAGTTGTCCTGAATTGGGTATCCGTAGTACGAGTTGTTATAATCCCAAGCCCAGTGAAGAATATGAAAGGCCAACCCGGCACTGCCATATGTTCTGATCTTCGACATACCGATATCCACAAAATATTTTCCGGTACCTCCAAAACTGAAATCGGTAAACGAATATGTCCCCCCAGCATATGTTTTAGACTTTCGCCAAAAGTCCACGTTTCCTTCCACTTCCAGATTTTCCATCACGGTTCCCAAGCCAACTACACCGCCCAATTCAATACTAGAGCCAAATCCTGAAGCGTTTATCACATCAGGAACCACCAGCCCCAAGTGACCACCAACTGATTTTAACCCAATGTCCATCTGGGCATTTGCCGTCGCACTGATCAGAAATACAGCGCTCATTGCCAATAACAATCCCCTGAATTTTCGCAACATGCTACTCCTCCGTTTTACGTTTTCACTTCACCTATACCATCACTCGTCGTACACTAGCCGATGAGTCAAATTTTGTACCTTGTGAGCACCCAATGTTTTTTATCAAGCGTGTAGACAACACGTCCGTTTTCACCAACAAAATATCCAGAATTGAGCAGAGTCGGTTGTTGTGGGTTTTCGTCTGAATTCTCAGGAAAAACTATATATCCAACAAGAGATTTAGCAGGAAGATTTACAATGGCCACGCCTTCGGTTCCCATATACGCAAACAGTTCACCACCAATGTTTTTAGCCGGTCCAATACGTTCAGGAAAGGAAAGCATCGTCTGTGGTTGCAAATTCGATGCGGAGAAATATACAATTCCGCGATCTCCAATCGCAACTATATTTCCATCGTCGTCACGCAAATGTAATAACTTTCCGGCCTTCGTTGCTTTGAAATCAACTGTTTTCATTTTTTTACCGGTGTGGATATCAATTTCACTGAGCGTCTCGGCATCGCCGGCAAATACGTGATTGCCCGAGACGACAAGATTGGTAATTTTCCGGCCTTCGCCCATGACCTGGCTCCACAACATCTCGCCAGATTTCGGATCCAGTGCAATCACCTTGCGATCACTCAAGCCGAAAGTTCGCTCATCGGTGGTATACGGCGTTTCCATTCCCGTGGCACGGGCCAGCAAGACACCATCAACAAGTCGTAAATCACGGATATCTGCCATCGATTTTATGGGCCTGGATTTCCAAACCTGTTCTCCAGTATCAAGGGTGTATTTTTGTATAATCCAGTCAGGATAACCCACCCCCTTGAGATCAGACGTTTGTACAGCGTAAACCGCGTCATTACTCACAAAAGGCGCCGTTGTAAAATCGCCGCTTACCAATGAGTGTTCGAACATATTTCCGAGTCTAGTTTCCATCTTATCCTTGGTTTGGAGGATTTTCTTGCCGGTGTCGAACCGGAATAATTCACCCAAACCACCTTGATAATCGATCACCACACTATTGCCATAGAGTTGAATATCTCGCGCCATATCATCGCGCCCGGCGTAGAGATTATCCCAGCGGATATCGCCGGTCGTGGCGTCAACCCTATACAATCTTTTCGCATTCGTGGCAGCATCGACCAATCCGGTTGACATTGTCATCAGCAAAAAGTCTTTGGAATCCGGTAGATATTTCACCTGGGAAAATCCACTCCCGGCCACCTCCTCGTTCGCCCAGAGAATTTTGCCGGTCTGTGTCTGGATGAGTACCAGAGCATCCAGCGTTTTAAAAAGAAACGCATCCAGTTCCGGCACCGGAATGATCAATCTTGACAGTTGTCTTGATCGCGTCAATTCTGCAGAGATCGTGCTTGCTGCCTCTCCTGCCTGCAAGCCCATTAGCCCCATTACTTTGCCGGCGGCTTCGTTACCCAACGCTTTAAAATTTTCGAGCGTCCAGAGAAAATTGTCCGATTGCCAAATTTCATCGCCTGACTCCAAATCAATGCAATGCACTTCATGACTTGAGGTCGAGGAACGCAGCACAAGCATGCAATCCATACCGTCCAGATATTTGAAATCAAGATTTTTTGAGTCGATATCCGCTACCGACATATTGCCGATAAAAATTCCATCTTCCAGCATATCGATTACTTTGGAATCTCTACTGGCAAGTGGTTGCCCAGTTCTCCCATCAACCACCACGGTGCCGCCTTTTTTCATAAAGCTGGCGGGCTTGTGAAGGACAAGCGCGCTACCGTCCGGCGCCGGCATAGCGAGATCAACTTCACCAACTTGTTCTGACCAATCCTGCGGAATCGTAGTTTCCAGTGATGAGCCGCAGCCAACGACGACAGCAGTCGCCAACAGTAATAACAATATTTTGTAGTATTTCATTTCTACGCTCCTGCGCTGAATTTGAGAGTTTTACTCTTGTGATAAAACTTGTCAGATAAGTTACTCGTTACAATTACAAGACTTGTTAACTGCCCGAACTTTTTGAATGAAATCATATACTTATTTTATTAGTTCAATTCCTCTGGATATGCTTGCGAAATTTTGTCCCCAAAACACTCACGTTATCGATTCTGGACCGGCTCTGCAGGTGCACTATTATTCCCGGAACTATCGACTGCCCGGACATAGTACCACCGATTATCTGAATTGGTTGGCAGAGGCCAGTGCGTTACGGTTATCAACGTGTCAGACACTTCTTTGTAAATGCCGGTAGGCAAATTGGAGCGATAAACCCGATAACCCGCCAAATCATATGCAGGAACCGGTTCCCAGTGCAATGCCACCCGATTCTCGTCTTTTCTGATCCGGAGATTTCTCACACTCCGCGGCGGAGTAGAATCCTTCACCTGGACTGTGTCCGGTGTCGACTCGGTACTTTCATTTCCAGCGGAATCCATTGCCGCTACGGAATAAATGTACATTTGCCCCTTGTTCACTCGCTCATCTCTGATTCTGCGGTGTGTCACCGATTCTTTTTGTAAAATAATTTGTGCACTGTCACCAGGTTGCCGATAAACAATGTACTCTACAACATCACCGGAACGGCTGGCATCCCAGCTCACATTCACCCGAATGCCATCCCGATTAATCGCTACAAGGTTAGTTGGTGGCTCTGGCGGAGTATGATCCGGGATTTGTATAATTGTCGAGACCGGATCGCTGAAATTTCTGGCACTGTCAGCAGCCTGTACCCGGAACTCATAGAAAGCCCCTTCAACAAAACCCTTATCCATAATGCCAGAATCGACGAGTGCTGTTTCGTGATAATTTCCGGTATCAATCCGCGAGTATGCGTGCGCTTTTCCATTGATATAACGGGAGCGCTGGACCACATAACTCTTAAAATCCGGCGCCTGTTGAGTTACTTCCCAGCGGAGAGAAACCGTGCCATTTTTCTGGTAAGTTGCAAATACCGTATCCACTGAGGGTGGCGGCGTGTTATCCTGTGCGCGGACTACAGCGGCAACACTCTTTTTTCCCTCGTTACCAGCACTATCTACTGCAGACACTTGATACAGATAATTTTTTCCACTGCTGATGGTTGAATCAACAAATAAGGTTTCCATGCCGTCAATTAATTTCGTGTTCAATTTTTTGAGAGGCGCTCCCATCCGGGTTGAGCGATACAAGTTATACCCGGCAAGATCAAGTTCCGGGCTCGTACGCCAAGTCAGTTCAACCGTACCATTTCTGGTGATTGCTTCAACCCCTCCAACTCGTCCCGGTGGAATATTATCTTCAATCTTATATTTCAGGATATTACTGGACGGAGTTTCTTTCCCTGCAATATCAACGGCCACCACAAAATAGCGATTAGTGACTCCCACCTGCTGGGCAGTAAATCTAAAGTCATATTCATTTGTGCTGTTATTTCTGATGATCACCTTTTGGTTAACCTGCTCACCCTGACGATTCTGTGCATTCATCCGGTAGATACGAAACTGAATGATTTTATCATCTTTATTCGAAGGTATCGTAGGGTAATTCCAGTGTAAGGTGATTTCTCTTCCCGTATTTTCTCCTTCAAGATTTGAGGGCGGATTCATTGGATGCTTGTTTAAATCAAATGTTTGCTGGATTGATTCGCCGGTGGGTTGCCCAAGATCATCAACAAACTCAATTTTGTACGTCACTTGCTGTCCAATGGGAGCAGAACGATCGATATATAATCGTCCCAACGCTTTCGCTACCTCAGGGAATAGAAAAGTATAAAAACGTCCGGTCACTGGATTTCCCCGGAGCGTAAAAAAGACTCCCGCGGGACTCTCTGCGCCCATTCTATTTTGTATTTGTTTATAAGACTGACCAAGAGTACCTGGCAATTCTGACGGGTGTTGTACTCCTCGCACCGGTTGATTATTTAATTGCTCAAAATTGGCCGCATTGGCGTTTTTGCGATAAATGTTAAACCCGTAACCAATGCGCAATTGCCGGGTATGATAAACATACACACTCTGCGATTCGACCGCGATACGCATCTGATTATCATAATTCTGGGCGGAGAGATCTAATGCTCCGATGAGAATTATTACACTAATGTAAAACCATTTTTTAACCATAAAAGTATAACTCACTGCTCTTCAAAATTGAATATCTTTGCTTGTTAAAATCCCCAATTGCCACCGTAATATCCTCCACCATAATTTGAAACCGGAAATGGATTATATCCATCAGAGGCAGTCGTCTGCATATAGTTTTTGTTCGTTACCCGCACTTTAACGCGTAACTTGTCAAAATTATACGCACTGATGTCAGCCGTCCCGAGATATCCCCAACTGCCGCCGTCGTTCATTTCAGTCCAATCCTTTATCGTGGTTGGCATACTCACATTACTATAGTCAATCACCTTAAATTCTACCTTATAAATTCCGGACTCCGGATCTTCCACATCATTTGCCTGCACCATCATATTGCCGTTATTCAGATCAATCAAATTAAGGGATGGTGTCTCTGGCGGTGAATCGTCTAAAACTACAGGACCACTATACGATCTGGCAGAGATTTTCCCCTGACTGTTCTTGGTTCGCAGTTGGATGTACAACTCTTGATTAGTGGGTAAATTATCGGAAGGAATTGCAACAAACGGCGCGCCCACATCCGAGGGGAAATCCATATCGGATTCTACCGCAGCATAGTATAAGATCAATACGAAGATATCGCCGGCATCAAAATCAAGGTTTGTCCAGGATTGAACATCTCTGGAATACTGGGATGTGCCGATGGCGTATTGAACGTCTCCTAAGTCGGTTTCCGCATCATACGGTGGTCGCACATAATAGAACCCAATCTTATCAGGACGCGCAGTTGCTGCAATGATTGTTGTTGTCGGTGGCGTCGGATCGTTCGGCACAACCGGTCCATAGGTCAGCGCATTCTCGCTACCGAGTCCGGCATAATTCACGGCACGGATATGCACGTAAATGCTGTCGGTGAAATTCAGAGGTTCGCCGGTTATTTCAATCGAGGTATTCTGACTGATCTGTACATTCGTCGCTGCAGAAAAGGCATTTTCCGGATCAGAATCTTCCGAAATCACATATTCGTATCCTTTGATCCCCGATTGTTGATCCGAGGCACTATTCCAATTGACAGTAATTTTCGGTTCATACTCCTGAACATTGGGTGGTGGCTGCATATCCGGTGTCGTTACCGAGCTTCCGCGGATATATCCACCAAATCCATGTGACGGTTGATTCGTAATACCTGAAGCCGATGCCACCGGATCAGAAGGTGGAGTGTTATCAAGTTTAATGGGATCGGAGAGACTTTCAATATTGCTCATCAGACTATCACCGTTCATCGATCGGACACTGAGATAATAATCTGTCCCGGTCTGCAGTTCCAGATTATGAATAGTCATCTCCTGCACCCAATTTTCGACTCCGGTAATCGAACTACCGGCATTGACGCGATGTCCCTGACCTACTGTCCAACTCACAACATTGGTAGCACCTTCTGAGGTTCCGAGTGCATATTCAATCTGTGCAATATCAGACTGCGCATCATACGTCGCCACCTGGAATGTGATCTTTGAATCATCGTGGGTCCAATAACTAGTGTAATTGGTTAACTGATAATTTTCATTAAACAACATCCGTGATCGCTCGGTATAAGGCAATGTTATGGACGGTGTTGAAGGTGGTGTGGTATCTTCATTGAGCACATCTTGTCCACCAACAGACGGCGACATATTTGACGGTATTGTATTGCCCACGCCTGTATGCTCATCCACCGGAACCGCAAAAGTCGCATTCCTGGTCATAGTATTACCTGCAGGACCTCGCGCCCGTAAGATCAATCTGTAATTGTGCGAGTCATCGTTTTGATTTTCCTTAAAGGCATATCTGGTGAGTTCATTTTTACCCCCTACAGACAGCATTCCGCCAACACTCAGGTTAGTTGCATTGCTTCCACGGCTTAAGTTATAACTGGTTTCCACTATGTAACCACTGGGATGCGAGGCCGCCCAGTTGAGCGTCATTTTTGTCTGAAAATCCTCGAGATCATACGAGAGATTGACACCACCAATTGACGGTGGAGTCAATTGGTGCTGCAAGGAGTTTTTCAGATCAACCCATTGTTGTGCCGCGGAATCCCCCATTGCCTCAGCCCTCCAATTGCTGTAAACATCAACCAACCCAAAGAGGGTGGTCGTCATATCTGCCTCGATATTGTATAAATCATCGACGAGGCCGGTAAATTCTTCGTGCGCAGATAACATCGAATCCATATTGGAGTGATAGAGGGATGATAATCTACGGGCTCTGGCAATTGCAGAGTCCCTCAGTGTGATATAACCTAATTCGGGCATCTCAAACCAGAGTTCCATTCCCTTCTTCACAAAATTACCAAAGAAGCTTCCATACTCTTCGTTTGACCAGAAATCATTCATATCAGATTCGAATTGATTTGACTGGTGGAATGCACTGGAATAGGAAGTATTCGGATCAATTTGCAATACATATTGCATCCGATTGGCTGCGACTGTTGCTAATGTATTGTGATCCGTATTTATTAACACTTGTTGCGCCTGGTTTTGCTGTGAGGAAGACAGATTACCCCACTTCGGCGTTTGTGACTGAGAGCCTCCCTGCCAGAAATGAACACTGTTTATCCGAAATTCTGCAGCACCATAGTCGCTACTATTATATCGATGAGGTGTATACTGCACACTGTAATCCTGAATACTATTGATCAATCCACCTTTGAGTTGACTGGAATACTGGCGCAAAGTACTGAGTTGTCCGCCATTTACCCATTGATATTGCATCCATTGTCGCGATATGTATTTAGCATAGAATTTATCGATTGCTTTGGTCGCCTGTACATATCGTTCCGAAATGTCATTTGCGCCGGGTGTATAGTGAACCTCCACATCTCCGCCAGATGGTTCCATTTCTCCCGTAAATGGATTGGTAACCAGGCCACCAGCCCAACCGCCGGTAATAAAGATATCCGGCGCAAGCGCTTCTTTGATCCTGTCGATATTTGATTGAATGGAATCAATCGCTGATTGGTACATCTGATCCAAGGCATCCATATCTGCTTTTAAATCAGATAACGAGCCAGTATTCGCGGCATTCTGAGTTGAATCTACCTGGAATTCCGGCGGATTATTTCCCTGCCAGTTTTGTTGGGTATATTGAACCGGATTATTCATCACACCTTGCGCAAGCTGTGCTGCTTCTTGTTGCCAATTGATTGCAGCTGCCCGCGTATTTGCCAGGCTAGTACTGACTGAATCTGCTGTCTGCGATACATCGTCAATCAAATCGTTCATTCGGGTACGCAGAGCTTCTAAATCATTATTATTCGATGGCCATGGACGCTCATACGTAATAAGGTCTTTTATATATCCAATGACCGGCGCAGGCTGTCCCATCAGGTTGGTTTCATTATTATACATGCGATTCGCCATCCAATTGCGCCAGGATTGGCTTTCTGTCAATAGTCTCATTCCTGCTGCTGATTTAGTCTCATCGCTCATTGTAAAGATTTCGGGTGCATTTTTCATATTATTGACAGCAGCGAGAGCATCGCTCATCTTGTTATTCATATTCTGTGCTTGTGCTCTTGCCTGGTCAATGAGATCATCGTATTTGCTTGGACCGCGGCCACCATCAAAATGTCCGTTTTTCACCGATACCCAAACAGTAATATTCCCATGGAAAACTGCAATGACATCAACATAGGCACTGGCTGCGGCATACACTAAATACCCATTATCTACGATGAGAGCACCCTTTAAACTACCACCGATACTTGCTGCTCCGCCAAAAATCGACGCATCAAAACCAATTTCTGCGTACGCACCAAAGGATCCGTTTTGCCCGGCGATCCACCACAGTTCCATATCCCAGTGACTATGGATTGCAATGACCCAAACGTCAAACCCCTGGCTGATTGACATACTGAAATAGAATCCATCCGGACTCGCAATAATAGTTGCTTCAGCGTGGATGATACTCAGGATATCAATAGATTCACCTTCCGGAGTACCTCCATTGAACGCCCAAACCATTTGCCCCTGATCGGGCTTATAGAGCTGAAAATCAACATTCACCGTTCCGGTAACCAGCGAGGCATAATCCAGGCTGACTCCACCGCCGGCATTAATACTTATGCCGTTTGACCAATCAGCATAGAAATACAGATTGGCATCGAGGCTGCCTTCCTGACCAAGGATGTAACCACTTGCATCCAATGCAAAAAAGGAATCGGTCACCACGAGCAGTGCCTCCGCATGCACCGCGGACATATTACTTCCCATACTCACAATGTCCGCACCCGCGAAAAGCACTACTGCAAAATCATAATTCTGGTTCCCCTTTTCCCATGGAGGCGTCCGGTTTGAGTCGATGGTGTGGCCGGCAGTTGCCACCGCGGCACTAATATCGCTGCCGTTTGTGTGATAGAAGAACCCTCCACCAACTTCCGTTAACGTGACAACGGATGGGATAATTTCGAAACGGGCATTCACTTTGACGAACACGCCGAAGCTGAATACATCATTAATATTAGACATTTTACCCAGCGCATTGAAGCTGACTGCTCCATTGCTCCCCTCGCTGGGTGAGCCGATTGATCCGCCACCAGCAACCTGGAGTTTAAAATCGCCATTGTCCAGGCTGAGATACTCAAAACTGGCTTCGAGATGAGCAAAATCGCTTAAATCCACATAGGCGCTATCGATATTCAGATACAATGAATTTGTGGTTTTATAATACAAAATCTGCCGAAAGCCGCCACTAAACGTCCCGTCCATAATATCCAGGCTTGAGCCGCCAATTTTCACATACGCCTGCGTATTGATGGTCGTATCGTGTGCTGCCGGATTTTCTGCTGATCCACCTTGCGTTTTGAGGGTCAAATCGCCATCTCCGTAGTCGATAGATCCTACGGTTAAACTGACAACACCCATTAGATCAAAGGAGCCGCCAGTGATATCTCCCATTGTCACTTCGTCAGCACTAATGGTTAGACCTTCCATGGAAATATCGCTACTAATGGCATCATCGATATTCAGACTCACGTCGCCGTCGATTTTTGCTCCAAACGATTCCCCGTTTTCATCGGCGAGGGCAATATTTGTGATACCGATTTTGAAAAAGTCGGTATCAAAATGGAATTGGGGGCTATTCGTGATGCGCCACTGGAGATTTTCGCCAAATTGATAACGTATGCCCCAATTTTCGGGACTGCCGGGCTGCCCGAATTCAATAATAGAATCGGAAACAACTAAATTGGCCGAAGCGTAGATCGCCGTTTGACTCATATCCTGAGGGTCAAGGTCAAACCCAAAACCGGTCAACTCCAGAGAAGCGAAATTCTCCCCAATTGAGACCGATGGCGGATTATTCTGCAAGTCAAATTCCGGATTATCAACCTGGACGTTTCCATCGGTATCAACCTGAATTCCGATGGTTTGACTCGCTTGAAATGGAGCGGGAAGGTTGGTCGTCCCAGCGGCATGGAGCATAGGATTATTATTCTCCACGCCTATCTGCAAGGTATCCAATACAAAATATTGACCGAGAATTTCCTGGGAACTGCTTAAAAGATTGACATCACCGCTTCCCAACGCAAAGGTTCCATCAGTACCGATTTGCAGATTTTGAAACTGCATATCGCGTCCCAGGAATGCAATATTTCCATCCATAGAAAGGATGAGATCGTTATTATTGGTAAATGAAACATTCAGACTATTTATTGTAGTCGTGTCCACTCCGCTGAACAGCGTAAACTGTTGCGGGACGGCTCCATCTGCTGATACGCTATTAATTGAAACTCCGTCAGTACCGACCCGCAAACCGTTAAGCGTAATCGCAAAATCATCACTCAAAAAGTCCGGCATCGAGAGCGTCCCAGAGAAAATGAAGGCGAAATTATCCTGGTCGGACTCCACATTCAAATTGTTGACGGTAAGTTTGGCACTACCCACCGGGATTTCATTGTTCAGGTGACTCGCATCAGTGTTAAACTGCCAATCCCCATTTGTATAATTCGCCTGAAAGTGTACTAAACTTGCCGCGCTGTCTTTCTTGGCAAGCAAGGTACTTGTGATATCTCCGGTGAATCCAAACGTATTGGTCTGACCAAACCCAGCCTGCACTCCGCGAACATAAAAAACCAGTGCGCTATCAGAAAACGAATGCGCAACGATATCCTTGGAGTCATCTTCTGTATGAGCTGCGGTGTATTCACCAGCCGTAAAAGTTGCCTGCTCGAATCCATTCGAGTCGAATTTTAAGGTATCAAGAGTCACCGGAACATCGTTCAACGCTTCTGGCAGCTTAAATTTTGCTCCGGCATAAAGATCATAACCAGAATCAGCATTTTGGAAGTGGAGTGTCGTCAGCTCAAGTGGAAAATCACCGTACGGACTTAAATCGACAGGGTTTTCACCCAAATCTACTGCAATGCTGCCAGCAGTAACGTCAAAGGTACTGTTGAGCACCAGATCGCTAAAACTCACATTAACCTTGAGCGGTTCATTACTGCTGTTCTCTAACGAGGGGATCACCAGCGGCAGCGGATCATTGGTCGATATACTGGTTCCGTTGCTCACGTTGGAAGATTGGACGCGTAAATCTCCATTTTCATCCCGTAATACGAGGTAGGCCACATCTTTGGAAGGCAACCCAAGCGTATCTGGCAACGGAGAGCTTCCGAGCACATTATCGGTATTAAATCCAGTGGAATCGTAATAGGCGATTCTGGTCGGCGTTTCGCCTTCACTGCGCAGCATAAAATCCGCGCGGCCGTGTTTTACTCCCAGAGGATGAAAACCCATGTTCATCTGGTGAAATTCCAGTCCCAGCGATAGAAATGACTCTCCGTTATAGAAAAGTGAAGCCGTGCTGTTGCCATCAACCGTTAATCCCGAACCGTTGATCGTGAGTTGTGACGGCATTGTCATCCGTAAACCCGGATCGAACGCAACAGCATCGGAAGTATCGTGCAGCACCCAGTTTCCCTGTGAGAGATCAACATCCATGGCGAATGTCTGCTGGATGGTAACGCTTCCGTCTGTGATGTGTCCATTCATTAAATTGAAAGTCAGATTGGCGAAATTTACACCGATCATACTGCCGTTCGCATTCAGGCTTCCTGACCCATTGAACACCAGACCATTGCTGTCAATGGTGGCGGCGTTGACCACAAAATGAAATAGCGAATCCGGCAGTGGATAGTACCAATCGAACGCGGCATTAATTGACAGACTGCCCGCCAGCAGATCGCCGGTAATCAAATCAAGTTTCAAATTTCCCTGGGCAGTGATGTCCCCTGCTTGCTGGGAAATCGTGGCAATTGCATTTCCATCCAGCGTGGCAGATTGGGTTTGGTTGGTAAATGCAAAATCTAAAGTCGAATTCGGAAACTGGATGCTCAATGGCCCCTGCTCGACCTCACCGCACGCAGCAAAATTGTTAACTGAACCGACAAATCCGCCAGCCGGCGTCAATCCCAGCGACACCCGGGTTTGTTCACAGCGGCCAGAACTTCCGCTAAAGAAACTCGGCATGCTGAGGTAACCGGATGCCTTGATATTGAATCGCTGTTCGCCATTATGATTTTGCAGTCCGCCAGCCAGTGAATCCACGTAGATGCCTGTGGAATCTCCACCAATCGGGACGAACGGTCCTTCACCTTGAAAAGTGAACGGTTCGACTGTTCCGGTAAATACCCCATCACTAAATCCTGCATCATTTACAGTAATTGATGTTTGAGCAAATGCTGGAACGGTGTTCTGTAATCCGGGAAAACTGATCGCCAGATCCACGTGCGGGACAAAATTCAACAAATCACTCACCGAGGAGGAATAGTAATTCAACGTATCGCCCCGCATACGAAAGGCTAGCGGTTCAATTTCAAAAATACCAACCCGGAACGACGGCGAATCAAGTTTCGGTGTCGAATGAGCGTGGATATCCTGCTCGGGAATGTACAATCCAATATCGCTGCGGATTTCCACGTTTTTCAGCGGAACGGTAATCTCGTGGCCGTCAGTCATGATCAGGATAAAATTCAGGTCCAACCCCGCGAAAAATGTGAATTGCGATTGGGCATCGTATGACATGGTTAAGTTGTTAATTTTATCGATACCCAGTTTGACCGGCCCCAGATCAATGGGATTTGAACTACCCAATCCGGAGGTATCAACGGCGGTCAGGCGAAATTCATCCTGCGTTACCTGCGCGCCGATGTCTGCTCGGGCAGCCGGTGATCCGTCGGGAGAATTCACCAGAAAACCGCCGGTCAGATCAAACTGAAACAGCGGATTTCCTCCACCTAAAATTGGTGCATCAATGTTTCCATTGAGCGAATCGACTTCGAAGACAACGCGATCGCTTCCCTGCACCAGCGGAACATCGGTTTGCAGGTTTTCAAGATGGGTTGAACCGACGAGATGCCAATCATCACGGATATAGAGCGAGGCAGAGTTATTTCCGCCGAATTTTTCATCAAGCAGGGTAATTTTGCCGTCGAAAAAGAGGGCATCATGTGTAGAATTTTGAATCTGTCGGACCTCGTAAACAATTTGATTGATGGTAAATGGAATCCCGAATCGACTCAAATCAAATTCTGAACTGTTCGCGGGCACCTGCGCCGAAACGCTTCCGGAGACAAAAGCGCCGGTTATGGCGTTAAAACGAAGGCTATCAAAGGTCACTGCAATTCGCGGTGCAGTTGCCTGAGTTCCCTGTAATACAGGAAAGACAAAATCAACAGAGTGATTTGCTTTTGTTTCTATCTGGACAATATTTCCGGGAAAAGTGGATACGTTGACCTGCATTTGTCCATTTTTCTTCAGTTCAAGGTAGGCGATATTCTCTTTCGGTAAACCAATCCGGTCCGGAACTAATTTCTCGCCAAAGAACTGTGGAGACAAATGTAAACCGTTTTGATCCACAATGGCAATCTGCTGATCGCGCCAGTAGATATCGGCTTGTCCCCGGTAAATGCCAAACGGCTTGAGCGAGAGCGCGAAATCATCAGAATACTCAATACTCAGACTATCCAAAGTCCAGTCCCGATATTTGAACTCACCCTGTGCTGTTCCCGTCGCGTGTAAACCGGACGAGTCAATGGTTACCGTGCCCGCCAATTTCATCAGGAGCCCGGGACTCAGGTCGAGTGTATCATCTGAAGCGACCGATTGATATGCCAATGAAAAATCGGTGGTGTCGATGCCAAGTTTAAAGGCAAACGCCTCATCAAAAATAATGCTGCCACTAGTGAGCATTGTGTGTTGAAAATCGATAGTCGCGTTGTCAAAAGTAACACCAATACTTTGATTGATTCCAAGATCCAGTTGCTGGCGGCCATCGATAGTCACACCGTTGGAATCGATAGTTGCGCTGCTGATCTGAAATGTCAGCGCCGGGTTTTCTGACGGAATATTCCACTCAAACGGTTGGGTAATATCAAATTGTACATCAGAAAATTCGCCAGTTAGCAGATTAATCGATGCAGAACCGGAAGCGGATTGTGATGTCCCGGAAAGCTGGAGATCAGCAGTCATATCCAAAGAGGCAGTCTGCTGGCCGTTCTCATCGCCAAAATTCAGATCGGCTTGCGTAACCGTTGCCTCAAATCCGTCAATCTGCAATGGACACGAAGGTGTTAAATTGGTAATAGATCCTTCGATTATCCCGCTGCTATTAATAGTCAGATTGCTGTTGCCCAGCGAGAGATCGCTCGGATTCTCGCATCCGAACGGGTCCGCCAGCTGCAAACTTCCCTGGAAAGTCAGTTTTGGATTAATAATCATTGAATCCGGGCTGATGGTACTGGAGATCTCCGCACCGGCGTGATCGATGAGAAGACTGAATCCGCCGCCCAGTGGAATCTCACAATTCTCCACGATATTGCCGCTGGCGGTTCCGGAAAATTGTCCGTTGGAAAATTGCGCATCCTGGATTTCGAATGTTTGCGACTTCAGGCAGGATGGCACTGAACCGGATAAATTTCCGGGATCAATCTCCAGATCCATAGAAAAATTCCAGGGACTCGAGTTGTTCTCTTCGTTGTCGCTACCACTGGAAAACCACGGAAATGTAAATGCATTTGCGCTAAAGGAGAGCGGCCTGATAGATATCCCGCCAAACGTGAGTGGTGGCAAACTGCTTAAATCCGTTTCGCTGAAATTCATGTCAGGGAAATCGATGCCGCTCGGAGAAAGTGATAATCCCTGGAGGCGCGGCAGTGTCATTCCATCAAAAGCCGGAAAACTCAGATATCCGTCGAAGTCCAGGTTGAAATCCCAGGAATCGTTTTGTGAATCATACGTCAGCGATGAAAGATCAAGATTCTCATAACTAAATCTGGCGATGCCAAGGTCCAGTTCCGGGTTGGGAAAAGTACAGGCCGGCTGAAACGAGTTCAGCGCGAAACCGGATTCACTATTTATCCGAAATGTAGCAGAACCACCACAAGAATCCTGCTCTGCAAGTTGTAAATTCACATCACCCTGAACCAGCAAATCGTAATCGGACGTTCCATTATCCCAATCCCTGGAAAAAGATCCGGTCACACTGCCCAGATTGATCGAAAGCATTTGTGATTGTGGAACCGGATAAATCGGGTAGTCCAAATCGCAATCAATATCTGTGGAAAATGAGGTTGCCTGTAAGTTTATATTTTCCAGTTCACAGGTGGCGGCCCCATCAAACAATTGTAAATGGGCTGTCCCGAGCAGCGACTGTTCCGGAAACTGGAGCGTCAATTCCGTAAACGCCATTTCCACCGGATTTTCGCCTACGGTAAACAATGGATTTCCGCTTGCGGTTAATTGTCCCGAAAACCCGGATTGTGAAACCGTCAGCCGACCGTTTGCTGAAATATTATTACCGTTGGGATCAACAATTTGCCCGGAAACCGTCACACCCTGACCAAAGCGCCAGAAAATCGAGTTGAGAGTAACCAAATCGGTGGGGGGCTGAATAAATGCCGGCAATGTACTGAGCTGTCCCCGGACGGAACCGCCGATAACCACCGGATTCATAACAGAGCCTTTTTGTACCATCAGATTGGTGACGGTAACACCAACATCCGCGGTGCCGTTCTGCACCCTGCTAAAATGCATTCGTAGGGTTGCTGATCCGTTGAGAACATACGCGCTGGAATTTTCGGTAATATTGATGTTTTGCAGATTGACGAGTTCGGCAAAATTTGGCACCAACGGCACCGTTTGAAGCGAATCCAGGTTTTCGTCACCGATACCTCCACCTGGATTATATGTGAAGGTGTAAATCTCACTCTCACCATCGTCTGATATAGGTAAATTTCCAGAGATATCGCTGGCGGTGACTTGCCAGGCGTACTCTTTGCCACTGTCCAGGTTGAGGTAGTTATTGGTGTAGGGAAAAGTGGTGGTTCCCGTCAGTGTCTGTTCGTGATGTACCCGGTTGCTGTTGATCGCCTGACGCGGTGTCTGCCCCGGCAGCATTTCGACTAACAGAAAATGATATTGAAACGTTTCTCCCTGTGCTCCCACCACCGGCGTCCACGCGAACGTTGGAATGGCCTGGTTCACTGTAGATTGATCGCTGGGGGACATCAGGATCGGAGGTTGAGGATAACGCACCGTAAAATTTGATTGGCCCGTTATTCCTGCAACACCGGACATTTGATCTACGGGCTCGGCCGTAATGCGTAACGTGTAAGCGCCTTCTGGTAATTTCCCGCTTTGAATAACCTGCTGAAGCCTTTGCGCATTTAAATCGGCAATGACTGCATCCAGACTGGTCGAGAACGGGACTTCATCGAAAAATTGATTATAGGTATAAATTCCCGGAGTTAATGAAACGGGATCCGACCGAAATTCGGTCAACTGTTCACCATTTGTGCTCAATGCGACAACAAATTCAAAGTCCACCGGCTGCTGATTACTGCTGTTATAAGTCACCTGCACCTGAAAAAGGCCGCCGTTGTAATCCTGCTCAAGATCGTCGATAAATGGAGAGGAAATCACCGGAGGAATTCCCGTGATCATCACCTGAATATTTCCCTGCCCGAAGGCTTTTGGCCCGATGAAACTGGTGAAAATAAGCAGTCCGAGTAATGGGAGACTAAATAATTTCTGTATCACTTTTTTCATAAGAATTGCCAGAGAGTTTATGTTCCGATATTCATGTTTTTCAAAATGTCAGTTAAAATTGATGCTGGTATTGTAAGCGCGCCTGTAACTCCTGGAATGAGTTACCCTGCCCTTTCACCTGATTGTTATTATTATTTCGAATGTTCAGGCGAATGTTGTCGTTATTCGGTAAACGGTACGTAGTGGACAGATTGATATTTCCCTGCTGCGCAACAATGGATGTTGAGGTGGCAGTTGTATCAGCACTTTGTCCCAATTGTTTCCGGTCGATATTATTTTGCGAGAGGCCAATATTCAGGTTCACCATTAACTTCTGCTGGAAAAATGCATAACCGGTGCCCAGATTTAATCCCATATTTGAGGTTTTGGTCGCGCCAGCATCACTAATTAGATAATTCCCGGATGCGTTGAGCATCAGTCCGCTGGGAAGCGAAACACTATAGTTCAGCGTGGTATTGATATTGGTAAAATTATTCGATTGGCTGCTGCTGTTACCGGAGCCAGGATATTCATTGGTCAACGTTTCGTACGATCCAGCCAGAGAAAAACTGTGCGCGGTTTGACCAACTAAAAGCGTGTAAGTTGGCTGTATCATAATGGAGTTGGACATCTGTTTCTGCTCAAGCGCCTGTGCCTCCGGAGTATCATTCTCTGGCTTTGTATGATTGATCATATAAGAATAGGTCGTATTTAAAATCAGCATTTTTGATAATTGAGATTGAACATTCACTCCGGCTTGGCGCCGCAACTGCGTGGAAATGCGATTCTGCAATAAATTATCCCGGGTTTGCGCAAGTTTCAGTCCCAGGCGAATTTTTCGATCCAGAAGAAACGCCTGTGGTTGCACCCGGATCTGTTCCTGATCGCTGCGGATTCTACTGATTCCCAGCGATGCAAAGCCGGGCTGGATCCGCTGATAATCCACTTTCATACGGAAAACGTTCAGATTCAAATTTCCGGAAAGATTTGCCGCATAATCGATCCGGCTTCCAATATGGGGCGTAAAAATGGAGGTTGCGAAAGCGGGTATCGGTGTGTTATCAGTCGGGACCGTGGGAGCTTTTAAATCTCTGGTAAATGCTGAAATTGTGGCCAATCCCTGGATTTTCACTACATTGTTGAACAATGCAATCCCAAAATCCGGCGTGATGTTCAAATTCTGGGCCGGCTTGACGTTTCCGGGATTTTCCAAAGAGGTGGTATCATCGCTGGCGTACATCACCGAGAGATGAAAATGGGAACTTCCAGCGCTTCCATACCCTATTTTCCCAGCGTACAGCCATTGTTCATACGCCGCCTGACGAAATCCGCTTTCGGCTGACGGCTGAACCGCGCGATTTGATCGGCCTCCCGTAAACGAAAAAATCCATTTCCCGGGAGATAATTCGAGCAATCCGCCATCAATAGTAGTACCGCTTAACCCAAAGCGTGAGAAAGACGGGCTCACCGTTCCCGCAGAAAGAGTGATCCATTTCCAGGTTCCGTGAAAGTTAAACTGGTTCATCGATTGGCGCAGTTTCGAGCTTTCGGTGGAATACCGCAGATTGAGCCCGGAACGGAAACCAAAGATAGTAAAACTCGTGTTGGCAAAGACCTGTGCACTGGCTGCCGGGCGGCGCGCTTCAATGCCGTTCACAGCATAGCCTTCAGAGATAAAACCTACTGAACCGTTGATGGTAAACGGGCGAATATCCGAACCCTCAATGACAGGATTTGTTTGGGCATTCCCTGTGGAGGGAGCAAGAACACAGATGAAAAGTACTGCTACACATCCAAAAAAAACTTGTGAATGAACGAGGGAACTAATCCATTTCAAAACGTCTTAAAAAAACCTTTCCTAAATAGAGATAAACAAGACCATTTATATCATATTTTTAGATATCGATAATTCATTTTCGTGCTAGTGATACTTCAATGTGTTTTTAAAACTCGATTTGTCAGGGATGATGTGTTTCTGATCCCAAGTGCAAAGTGAAAATATAATGAATTATTTCATTACCACCATGCGCTGCATCACAAAACAAAGGTTCCCGTTTTTTAAATGTTAGCGTAAGTGCCGTTTATTCTTATGTATTGTGCGTCTTAAAAAGTAAGAATCCCTTAACCCTGGCATTCCTAAATAGATGTAATTTTTACCAAATAAACGAATTAATTGCAAGTGATAATGCACATTAATTGAAAACAGCGCACTCAGATCTTCTTCTCCCTGAGTCTACTGCTATATTTTTCTGAATCGATTCTGTCGATTAGAACATGAAGATAAAAGTCGCTTTTCTAACGTGATGAACTATACTATCTTTTCATACGTTTCTCCGAAAAGACAATAAATGTGATCCAAAATTTTTAAAAGCTGGTACTCAATGGAGATCTGCAATGCATAACAGAAATGCGATAACAGTAATACTTCTATTCTTTCTATTTATCTTCAACATTAGATGTTCGGATGTTACGGCGCCAAAGGAAAACAACACACTCCAGCCGACAAAAATCAGTGGCACTATCGCAGGATTTCTGAGCGCTGATTCCTCTCCTTATTTAATTACCGGCGACTTAATTGTCGAAGAGAATACTCAGTTAACCATCGAAGGCAACACGCAGATTTGGTTTTCCCCAGGCACACAACTGCTTGTCCACGGAACACTTCTGGCTGAAGGTGAACGTGGCAAACCGATCATTTTCACCGATTCGACTTCCAGCTGGATGGGTGTCAAATTTAAATCTGCGCAGGATATTTCTTCTCTGGAATATTGTGTCGTTGAAAACGTGAACAGTTTTAACGATTCCAATGATGGATTTGGCGCGGTCGATGTTGAGCATTCAAAAGTGCAAATCACGCACAGTATTTTCAGACAAAATTATACCTATGCGGGCGGTGGACTTGCAACAGATCAATCGCAGATATTGGTCAAGAATAATATTTTTCACGATAATCAGACCGTGCTTTTTGGCGGAGCGATATACTGCGAAGAATCCACTCTAACGGTTATTAACAACACGTTTTATCACAATAGTTCGGTGAATTATGGCGGCGGTATCGCGACATCTTCAAACGACAGCCTCATCGCGCAAAATAATATTTTTTTCAAGAACGCCTCAAAAAGCCCCAAAAACGATTTCTATGGTGACAGCATCTACAATAATGTAGCCTTTAATTTTACTGGCACCGATGAAGAACCACCGGGCTTTGCCTCTCTTCTTGATTTTCGCCTCCAACCCAGATCATTGTGTATCGATGCGGGAAATCCCGCCGTGAAATACAACGATCCGGACGGTTCGCGCAACGATCAGGGTGCATATGGTGGCCCGCTGGGAGACTGGCATATTAATTATTGATCACTGGAAATCACTCAATCCAACACTAAATTATGAGTAACAAATGAGGTTTCCGAACAATACTGCTCTGCTCCTAACCGCTGTTCTCTTAATAATTATTCCAAAGATGGATTATGCGCAGGCGCTTCGGTTCGCTGACGAAATTATTACCGTCCGGATTTCCGAAAACAGAGCAAGAGTCACAGGACAATACCTCTTTCAAAATCCAGGTCAAAAGCCGTTGGCAACCAGGTTGTATTATCCTTTTCCCATCACGAAAGATCTGCTCTATCCCGACAGTATTGTCGTGAATAATATGCGCTCCGAAGAACAACTTCGATTTTCAGAAGGACCAGAAGGGATTTATTTTCCCGTTAGAATTCCTCCAAAGGATTCTATTTGGTACCAGGTTGTGTATGCTCAGCATCTCACCAGCAATTCCTTTACCTACATTTTAACGACTACCCACGCCTGGAATCGACCGCTCCGATCTGCCGATTATATCATAAAAATGCCAGAGAAGCTTCATCTCAATAGCATTTCAATTCCTGTCGATTCCATTGCACAAAAACTAAAATATCAGGAATATTACATTCACCGGGATATTTTTATGCCGGACACGGATTTGGTGATTCAGTGGGGAAAGCAATGAAACATAATGCGTAATGCATAATGCGTAATAGGTGACGCGTTTTAAATGCCAATACATCAAATATTTCCCAATTCATTAGTTTTTAACAGTTTCTAAATTTTTTATGCTTTTCAAAATCCAGTTAATCCCGTTAATCCTGTCTGGAGCTTATACTTAATGACTTATTTTTTCAGGAATTCTCCGTATATTTTTCTTTAATCAAATTGTTGGTTTTCTTCACTTAGCCCAAAGGATCGATGATGTCTATTAAAGACAAGATCACACAAAAAGTTATCCAGTATACTCTGAAACATTCGTCCAAATTAAACGGCGGACAGCAAATCGCTCCGGTGCTGAAATCGGTTGGGATCACACACGTTTTCACACTGTGCGGCGGACACACTGCCCCGATTTATCTCGCGTGTGAGGAGGAAGCAATGCAGGTTATCGATCACCGCCACGAACAAGCAGCCGTCCATGCCGCGGATGCATATGCCCGAATTCAGCGGAATTTGGGCGTGGCCATCGTTACCGCTGGGCCGGGGCTCACCGATGCAATTACCGGAATTACCAACGCTTACTTTGCCAACGCACCGGTCTTGGTCCTTGCAGGATTGGCGCCATTCGAAGAGTGGGATCGCGGATCTCTGCAGGAAATGAATCAACTGGATTTGGTGAAACCGATTACGAAATACGCCCGAACAGTGACCGATTCCACCCGCATTTCCGAGTATACACAAAATGCGATTCGCCACGCACTGACGCCTCCGATGGGGCCGGTGTATCTTGAAATTCCCATCGATATTTTACTGGAAATGCATAAGTCCAAAGAAGTGAAATCGTATAGTCCATTTTATATCGATGCTCCTCCGGTTGCTTCAGATGAGTCTATTGATCACTTGTACTCGATGATCCAAAATTCCAGGCATCCGGTTCTGCTGGCAGGAAGCAATATCTGGTGGGATAAGGCTGAAACCGAATTCAAAGAGTTTGCCAGCCAGTCCGAAATGCCGGTTTTTCTCAACGGCATGGCGCGAGGCGCTCTGTCCAATGATCATCCCGGATTTTTCCAGCACAGCCGAAAGTACGCCTTTGAAAATGCGGATTTGATCATTATCGCGGGAACGCCGTTAGATTTCAGGCTCAAATTCGGCAATTTCAACAGCGACGCCAAAATCGTGATGCTGGATAATAACGGGCACCATATCGGCAACAATCGCTCAGTGGATTACGCCGCGATCGGAAATCTGGCACAGACTTTTGCATCACTGACAAAAAATATTCAAGAAACTCCATTACAGGATTATTCCAGTTGGCTGCAGGAGATTCGATCTGTAGAGCGTGAAAAGCGGGAGAAATATTGGTCCCAGGCATCATCAAAGGCCAAGCCAATCACACACCACCGGCTCTGCGCTGAACTGGCTGAATTTATTGATGAGGATACTATCATTGTTGGAGACGGCGGTGACATTGTGGCGGTCGGATCAAAAATACTTCCGCTCACCAAACCGGGACAATGGATGGATCCTGGCCCGTTTGGTTGTCTTGGTGTCGGTCCATCGTTTGCGATCGCGGCACAACTGTTACATCCTGACAAACGAGTAATTATTCTGCACGGCGATGGCGCTTTTGGACTGAATGGATTTGAATTTGACACTGCAGTGAGATTTGATCTCCCGATTATCTCTGTGGTCGGTAACGATGCGGGCTGGGGACAGATTCGCAATCCGCAGGTGGCGATTATGGGTGAAGATGCGTCCACCGCCACGGATCTTGCGCCAACGCGTTATGACAAAGTTGTGGAATCTCTGGGCGGGTACGGAGAATACGTCGAGTCTCCGGATGAGATACAGGCGGCCATTCAGCGCGCACTGGATTCCGGAAAACCGGCGTGCGTGAACGTCATGCTCGATCCTGATTCGTTAAAAGGTGGGGTGAATCTGATGCGCGGACTAAGTATTTAGTGGTTATCTGCGGCCGTTGTCATGCGCGTTGTATTCCCTGATGGCGCTATAAAGAACGACCGCCGCACAGTTGGCAACATTGAGTGAATTTTTAATCCCGTAGACTGGCAATCGCGCTATGGCATCGCACTCAGCGAGTGTCTCCTTCTCCACGCCGAGCGCTTCATTTCCCAGAACAAACGCCACCGGAAATTGCAACTCGATATCCCAGAGATCCGGTGAGCCTTCCACGGTTTCGATGCCGATTATATAATACCCGTCTTCCTTCAAAGAGTTCACCGCATCCAGACTGCTTTCGTGATGCGTCACTGGGACGAATTTCTCACTCCCCAGCGCCGTTTTTTCCAATTTCTTGTGAGGAGGCGTTGCAGTGTAACCACAGGTAATCACTCGTTCCACGCCACACGTGTCAGCAAGCCGAAAAATATTCCCAACATTATAGGCGCTGCGCAATTTGTCCAGCACCACCACAATGGGATGCGTTACCGGAGACGGCTGCTCCCGATCCTGATTGATTATTTCGATCTCGTCTAAATCCATCGGGCAAGTTTACGATATATTTTGGCGAAAGTGAAAGAGGAATACGTCAGTGTTTAAGTGTTGGAGTGTCCGAGTGTTCGCGTGTTCGCGTGTTCGCGTGTTTGTGTGTTTGCGTGTTTGCGTATTCGAGTGTTACTTTCATGATTTTGTGGTCCAAGGGAGAGCAACAAGGTAGTCTGTGGTAAGGTTCTATATTGATATCTAAAACCAAAACCCTGAATACTGTGGAGATCAAACATACTCATTGGGTCGGTCTTCACGACTGCCGATGACGCTGGAAGCAATCAGTGACGGTGGGACTCTGGAGTGCGCTAACCGCGTTAGCGCATGCATCAACACGGTTGATGCACTCCAAATAGCAGTATTCAAGTGATTTGTTATTAGTTGAATGGGAATAAAAAGAATACGATATTAGAATATAAAAGCATAAGGATCAGTAGTTAACAATTATCAGTAATTAGTGATTAGACGTAAACTGCGGGACTTCCCAACCGCTCACAACTTTCTGCGAGTCACCAACTTTTTTTCCTTTCTCCGTGCTCCCTTCTCCGTTCCTTCTTTTACTTTAATCTTTACAGCACTTTAATCTTTAACCTTGCTTCACCCTTTTGGTATTGGAATCACCTTGTATTCCTGATCTTTCACCGACGGCATAGTCATTCCGTATTCGGCGTAAATATACGTGGGATCGCAGATAATATATTTGTCGCCATCGTATTCGATGCTGTCGCCATTCACATCACTGGAAAATTTAACAGCCGTCGCGATATGTCCCGGATAATCCAGCAAAACGACATCCAGGCCCAGCAACGAATTCACCAGATAAGCAAACAATGCAGAACGATCCTCGCAATCGGAGGCGGGATAGTACAACGATTCCTCGGGAAAGAGATAATTCTCGTGCCCAAACTGCTCATCGTCGGTTTGGTATTCAAATCCGGTTTGCACGAAACGAAGTAAAATATTGACGGCGCGGGTTTCCGGCTCACCGTCGACAATCTGTTGCAGCTGTTTCAGCAAATCGCTGGCAACATCACTGGTCAGTCCCGCAGCCGGATAAATCATCAAATCAGTTTGGGGATAGGTATTCAGAAAGTCCACCGCGTTCTGATTGATCCGGTAAGTCAGCACATGTTCTTCACCGACATACTTAAATTTCACCGTCTTTGTTATTGCGTGTTCCTGGAAACGAGGCGGTGCTCCCAATTGGAAATTCACATCCTGATCTGCCTCCGGATAATCGCCTTCATAGGTAGTGACCGCAGCAAGTTTGACACGCTGACCATCCAGTGGAATCACGTAATATTTTTCATTCCCCAGCGGCAAATAGGAGACGTCATACACATCATTCTTCGATGGAAACATGAGATAAACCTGATTGTCGTCAAATCCGACTTTCACCTTGTATCCGGATTTTAACAACATGAACCACGCCAACAACTGTGCCGCGTTCTTGTCGCCATTTTCGATTGACTGTCCGGCGTTATAAATCAACTGAGCATAGCCCCAATCGTTGAGGCCCAAATCCTGATGCAACCGCTGAAATTGTTCGTACAACGGCTCATAATCGGACTGTGCAACAGCGCTCCAAAAGTCATTGATTTTATCGGCAGAAACTGGCGTATTTACGGGAATCTGCATTTGAGTATCGTATTCAACCGAGAGCGAATTCCCGAAAAATTGGAAATCGGATTTCTTCGCATTTTTGATTTTAACCGGCGATGGCCTTAATTCAATCTGCGGTTGTTCTGGCGACTCGGGAATCGGTTGTGGTTTCACGATAGTTTGATTCGAAGGTGCAGTTTCTTCAACTGCTCTGGGTTCCGCTTTCGGAATGGAATTAGGTTTTGGAGTCGAATCCGGGATAATGCCTTTGGACACCTGAAAGTCCGCCCAGTTCTTCTTCAGAAATTCCAGAAATTCTTTGTCGTGTGCATCCTTGAAATTTTCAAACTCGCTTTGCTGACTTTGTAACCATTTCTGATAATCCTGTTGCGCCTGCACGCTGCTGAATCCCGCGATAATTCCGGCAACAATTACAAGTTTATCCCATTGTTTCATTGTTGCTCTCCTTGGTAAGACTTTCGCCTGAAGTAATTTTTAAGCATTCCACCATTCATTTTTCCAAAGATGTTCATGCCGCAATTGTTTAATCGATGTAAGCGGGACGTTGATCGAAACGATGCAGGCCCAGATCGATGGCAACTTGGAACACCTGACTCAGTTCAGCGGTAGTGATTCGCCGGTCAATTTCCTGATATTTATCTTGATGCACTTTTCCGGCAGGATGATATTGATCCATCAGATTGATGTAAGTGTTCGGGGAAATTTCCCGGGCTAAATATGCCAGAATATGTTTGGCATCGTTGACACCATCCGGCATAATCAGATGTCGCACCAACAATCCCCGGACAGCCAATCCCTGATGATCGATCAGCAGATCGCCGACCTGTCTGTACATCTCTTTCAGTGCGAGTCGCGCCGTTTCCGGATACAACACCGTTTTGAGATATTTCTTGGAACGGCTAGGGCTCCAGAATTTGAAATCCGGCATATAAATATCGATGACCCCATCAAGAAGCTGCAGCGCTTCCAGTGAATCAAAGCCGTTGGAGTTGTACACTAACGGCAAACGCAATCCGCCATCAATCGCGATTGGCAACGCTTCCAGAATCTGTGGAACGACGTGGGACGGCGAAACGAGATTGATGTTGTGGCATCCCACAGATTGCAGATCCAGCATCATCTTCGCCAGTTCTTGCGCTGAAACTTCCTCGCCAATGATTTCGTGACTAATATCGTAATTCTGGCAAAACACGCAGCGCAGATTGCATCCATTGAAAAAGATCGTCCCGCTGCCGCGATAACCGCTCAGGACTTCCTCCTCGCCCAGGTGCGCAAAGTGACTGCTGACGCGGGCGAATCGATCGATCATGCAGACCTTTGTGTCGCCGGTGGAGCGATTTACGCCACAATTCCAGGGACACAACCGACAATCTTCCAATGCCCGGAGCGCTTTTTCAATCCTCTGGGAGAATTCGCCATTTTGGTATAATTTGAGATAGGCAGGTTTCATCGTAAGACCAATTTATCCGCGCATCGCCTGGATGACTTGCCAGGAAATAGCGCCGTTGTCGCCAACTGAATATTCGAGCAGTATTTTGCCGGCGATGTGTCCGTCTTCAAAATACGCCAGCACCCATTTCGAGGTCAAGACGTAGATTTCATCTTTGAAAAATCGCATTTCGCCGCCGAGCACGCTTTCGTATGGAATGAGTTCCGGATGCATTCTGAGATCGTTAATCAGATCCTGCACCGGATTGGTGAGCCCCTTCTCTTTCATCTGTTGGATGTCATATGCTGAGAGCAGTATCCGCTGGGATTTTGGCGGCGGCAAGTGTCCGAGTTGGTTGACCAAGCTATCAACGCGCGAGACCAGCAGGCTGTTTGTCCGGTGATAATCGCTAATTTCGCTGTTTAATTGGATCATCCGGATCAACATAAACACCGCCACTGCGAATAATATTAATAACACCCCAAACCAGATGTAGTTTTGTCTGGTCGTAAATCCCCTCTCTTCTTCCATCGTATTTCCCGTCACTTGGTGTTGGCGTACGAACAGTTACACTGATTCATTATAGAAAATGTCATCTCGTTTACATACTTCTGTCATTCCGGATGACGATTTTAGATTTGAAAACCAGAAATTTGCTTCTGTTGGTCAGTGCTGTTAAAATTTGTAAGAAATGGGAGAAAAAACAAATAGATAAATGAGAAATACACGACCATTTCCAATGAAGAGAATTCTAATTTCTACGTTGACGATTGTGTTTTTCCTTGTCGCGGGACTCATAATTGGTCAACAATCAAAGGAGCAGACAACTATGACAGATCAACAATCCAAAAAATCGGAATCCCAGTGGAAGCAGAAACTCACGGACGAAGAATATCATGTGTTGCGCGAAAAAGGAACTGAGCCGCCATTTTCCGGCGAATATGTGCATTACGATAAAGACGGTATTTATCGCTGCGCTGCGTGCGGTGCTGCATTGTTCAGTTCGGATTCCAAATACGATTCCAATTCCGGCTGGCCGAGTTATTGGAAGCCAATCAGTAAAGACGCGGTGAAGACTCAACCGGATAATAGCCTCCTGATGCACCGCACCGAAATCCTGTGCGGAAATTGTGGTTCTCATCTCGGCCACCTGTTCAACGATGGGCCACAACCGACCGGGCAGCGATACTGCGTTAATTCCGTCGCACTGGATTTTGATCAGAATAGTGAGGAATAATTCTTGGGAACCGCAAATAAACGCGGATTGAAAATATTTATCTGCTCAAAAATGATACTTTTGGCAATTCAAATTATTAATCAATGACCTCACCCCTCCAGAAGGAGTCTCTGGTGAGACAAAACCCTCTCCTTGCGAAGGAGAGGGGCTTCTGTTAATATTGCACGAACCGTGTAATTCACTGTTTTTCTTCCCTCTCCTTACGAAGGAGAGGGACTGAGGGTGAGGTTGTTTTTTCACAGTCTCTGTTATATCAGAGTACCATTGACATCATGTTTTCTAAGTTGGCCTTGGAATTCCTTTTACTAGAACGACTGTTGCGTAAGGAACAGAGGAATTCGGTTGTTTGACTCCGACTTGTCGGAGGAGTTTCGAATTCCTCCCGTAACGCAATGTAGTCGTTCTCAAAAGGAATTTCGCAGCCAGATTTTTTGGCACTTTTTTCTAAAAAAAGTGCAAAGATAAAATAATACACATCGGCCTACGCCCTTTCAGGGCTTGAATCTAAATTGAATTTAGTTTTCCATCCCGGGGCTTCTTTCAGTCACCCCGGGCTGGCATCTAAAGGGACTTTCTGTCCCATTAATTAAATAAACCAACCCTCATTACGCACCAAACCAAAACCAATAGTAATCCCTGCAAAAAAGCTACATTCTCCTCTTGTAACATTTTATCTTAACAGTATAAATGTTCACACCTTTATAAACAGTTCATATGTTAAAGGAGTTATTTATGCGACGTGTACTTTTTGCGTGCGGCATCCTGTTATTATCCGCAAGTTTTGTGCAAGCCCAGGTGGCAAAGAAAGACACCGGACACTTTGTCAAATCTGAAGGCTCGTTTTGGAAACAGATTAAAACGAGTCTGGATAGTGCGGAAGCAAAACCCAAGGAAGAGAAAACCAAGTTCAAGGTTGATCTCTCTGGCTATGATTTACCACAATCCCCGGATGAGTTTACCCAGTACTGGCACAATCCACCGATTTCGCAGGGAAGAACCGGCACCTGCTGGAGTTTCAGCACGACCTCATTTCTCGAATCCGAAGTGCATCGACTGACCGGCCAGGATGTGAAACTCTCGGAAATGTATACCGCCTATTGGGAATACGTCGAAAAAGCGCGCCGGTATGTTCAGGAGCGCGGCGACTCTGAATTTGGCGAAGGTTCTGAAGCAGATGCGGTCACTCGCATCTGGAAAAAGTACGGGATAGTCCCGGAATCTGCCTATCCTGAGAAACCGGCAGATCTTCCCTACCCGGATCATAAAGCGATGTACGACGAGATGCACACTTATCTGAAATCGCTCAAGAAGAGCAATGCGTGGAACGAAGATCAGGTTATCTCAACCATCAAGTCGATTATGAATCATTATATTGACGCGCCGCCGACAGAAGTAACCGTCAAGGGCAAGGAATACACTCCCAGGGAATATCTCTCGAAAGTGCTGAAACTCAACCCTGATGATTACGTCGCCATTTTGTCGCTGAAAGAAAAACCGTACTGGGAGCAGGTGGAATACGAAGTTCCGGATAACTGGTGGCACAGTGACCAATATTATAATGTCCCGCTGGATGTCTATATGGATGCCATTAACTCCGCAATCCGCAATGGCTATACGATGAGCATCGGCGGAGATGTTTCTGAAGCTGGTATGGTTTCAGAGAAGGATGTGGCGATTGTCCCGAGTTTTGACATTCCTTCTCAATTTATTGATGAAGACGCCCGCCAGTTTCGTTTTAGCAACAAAACCACTACCGACGATCACGGCATCCATCTGATCGGTTATCTTGACAAAGATGGTACCATCTGGTATCTCATCAAGGATTCCGGTAGCGGTTCGCGGAACGGTAAAAACGCCGGTTATTATTTCTATCGCGAAGATTACGTCAAATTGAAAATGGTCGATTTTATGGTTCACAAGGATGCCGTGAAGGACATCCTGAAGAAGTTCTAACAACCTTTACTTTCATTTGAAAGGAGCACGCAGATGAAGCGATTCGCCACTTTTCTCCTGGCTTTATTCGTTTCAATTTCGGGGAGCGCTGTATTCGCAAACGGGGATCAAAACGTCCCCAATATTGTCCCGATTCCGCAGCAGTGGAACTGGGAAGATGGTAACACAGATCTGACCAGTTTCAGCACAATTATTCTTGGCGACGGTTCAGACGCCGCTGATCAATTCACTGCAAACCAGATCACAGATTTTTTCTCGGTTCGTCAGAGCGCTGAATTATCCATCGCCAAAGAAGCAAACGCCTCGTCCACAAACGGCGCCATCATCATTGGAAATCCGGATGTCTCTCCAATGATCTCTGAAGCGATTGGCGATATCCGATGGACAGCAGAGATGGACAGCGAAGGCTATGTGCTGAAACTCAGCGACTCTACGATTGTCATCGCTGGGAAAACGGCGGCCGGACGATTCTACGGCGCCATGTCGCTGAAGCAACTTTCTGCGGGACTTGAGAGCGAATTACAAAATCTGACGGTCATCGATTATCCACAGATGAAGTTCCGTGGCGTGTCAGATGATATCAGTCGCGGCGAAGTTTCCACGCTGGAGAATTTCAAGAAAATCATCCGGTTTCTCGCCGAATACAAGATGAACACCTATATGCCGTACCTCGAGGATATGATCCAACTAGAGAAATATCCGTCTATCGGCGAAGGCCGCGGCGCGCTTTCCAAAGATGAAATCATCGAGATTCAGGATTATGCCGAACAATATCACGTACAGATTATCCCGGTTTTTCAGACGCTGGGGCACTACGAAAACATCCTGAATATGGACAAATTTGTGAAATACGCCGAGTTTCCCGGGGCATCATCTCTGAATACTCAGAGCGAAGAATCCTTCGAATTCCTGGAATCAATGCTGGAGGAAGTGGTTCCACTTTTCCGCTCCAAATATTTTCATATGGGCGCCGACGAATCCTGGGACGTTGGGAGAGGCGCCAGCGGACGCGCAGTCAATAGATACGATATTGCTACAGTCCACGCCAAACATTATCGCAAAGTGTATGACATCCTGAAAAAGCACGGTAAAGAAGTGATGATGTACGGCGATATCGTGCTGCAAAATCCCACCATCCTCAATCAGATTCCCGATGATATAATTATGATGGACTGGCACTATTACGCCACGGATAATTATCCCTCCACCGAGGTGTTCGAAAAGGCGAACCAGCCATTCATCGTTTCGGCAGGAATCCAGAACTGGCGCAAGATGTATCCGGATCAGACTGCAGCGTGGCTTAATATTTACAACCTAACGCTGGAAGGCTATCGCTCCGGTGCAATGGGATCTGTAACATCTAACTGGGGTGATTTTGGCGGACCGAATCTTAGGGAGATGAATTATCGCGGGTATGCGTACGCCGGCGAATGCGCCTGGAGTCCCACCAACGCCGATGAAAAAACCATCAATGACCGGTTCGATTACGTTTACTACGGTTCCAACGATCCCCGGCTGCACGCGCTGGAAAACCTGATGACCCGCATTGCGCAGGATGCTGATCTGCGTGTGGTGTTCCAGCCACCGATGCTCGCCACTCACGATAATCCTCACCGGTTGCTTATGCGGAGTTACGACGTCCAAAAAGATGCAACAACCATTCTTCGTCTGGTGGATGAACTGCAGCCAACCGTCCCGATGAATCCGTCCCACCTGGATTATCATCGGTTCCTGGCACGGTTTTATACATGGTATGCCAGCGCAGATGAGTATGCTGAATGGATGGATAACATTTCCAGAGAATACATCGAATCTGATCGCCGGAAGGCGTACACAGATCGAGGCATTCAATGGGGACAGCAATTAAGCAAAATGGCGGCGGATCTCTCCAGAGAATACGAATCCCTCTGGCTGCGTTCCAACGTGGAAGCGAATCTGAGCCGGATACTCGATCTCTTTACCTATAAAAAAGCGTCTATCGATAATATGGTCAGCACATTGCAGAATAATCGCTGGTCTGTGTCGACGTTACTCTCCAGTGATTTTATCGCGGCGAACGGTGCATCGAAAGATCATCCGATCAGCTCGACAGCGTTGAGAAAAAGTTTTACGTTGCCGAAAAAGTCCATTGAGAAAGCCTATTTGCAGTTAGTCGGAGATTCCGAAGTAAATCTCTGGCTGAACGGTGAAAAAATCGGCAGAGTCATCGCAACGCGAACACTCTCACTCTGGGTGCATAATCAGCGGGTGAAACACTGGGATGTTACAGACCAACTGCACCGCGGCAAATTGAATGTGCTGGCAGCAGAAGCGAAGAATTACCAGGGTAGTCGTCCCGCGTCAGCCAATATCTATCTTGAGATTCATTACAAGGATGGATCGGTAGAGAAAATTCAAACCGACCAGTACTGGAAATCAAATCGTCATCCCGAAGACGGCTGGCAATCCGTGGATTATGATGACAGATATTGGTTACCGGTCACGGTAGTCGATTATCCGTGGAAAGTCTATGCACCGATGTTTGAGAAGGGATTAGGTTCTCGCATCGAACTCTGATTGAAGTAAAAATTCGGTGTTGTCGAAAAGGGCGATCGTGAACGGTCGCCCTTTTTGTTTCCTATGAGGGAAAGTTGATTTTTATTCAAAACAACCTCATCCTCAATCCTTCTCCTTCGTAAGGAGAAGGAAGCGAAACGTGCCTTAAAACTCAACGAAATTTCTTTTAAATCCCTCTGAAGATTTTCTGGGCTCATCATATTTTTTGTCATCCCCCTACGATACTGACTAAACGGTCTTCTGTTCGCTCCCATTCGCTCTCTGAAGTCAATTCCATCCACACCGATGCCGACAATCGGCACAGCAGAAAACTAATTTTTCCCCCTTTGAAGGGGGTCAGGGGGGATGAGTTTTTCGAAAAACAGTCTTAATGGTCAGAAAACGCTCAATAAGTGAACTCAGATCTTTCTTTATTATATCCCCAGCACCGGCTTGCCCAGCAGATAAATTGCCGCCAGAATTAGTCCGATTCCGATGAAGTTCATGATGAATCCGATGCGCGCCATCTGGTAAACTTTTAAACGTCGTGTCCCGAATACCACGGCATTGGGCGGCGTGGCCACCGGTAGCATAAACGCGAATGACGCCGCGAGCGTGGCGGGAATCATCAGCAAAAGCGGACTGGCGTGAATCGCGCTGGCCACCGATGCCATAATTGGGAGAATCATTTGGGTGGTGGCGGTATTGGAAGTTAATTCTGTCAGGAAAACGACCAGCGCGGCCACCGCCAGCACAATAACAACAGGCGAAACATTGCTCAGTCCGTGCAATTGCTGGCCAATCCAGAGCGATAATCCCGAGGACTTCATTCCCTTCGCTAATGCAAATCCACCGCCGAAGAGCAGGATAATTCCCCAGGGAAGTTGACGGGCGGTTTGCCAGTCCATAACGCGCGATGATTTTTCATCTTTGGCGGGGATCAAAAACAGCAGAAACGCCATACTCATCGCTACGGTGCTGTCATCAATGAAAGAGGCATCCGGGAACAATCCTGACCAACCGGGAACGGTAAACGCCCCGAGTTTAATGTCCGCGCGGGTCATCCAGAGTATCGCCATAATCACGAACACGACGAGGACGACTTTTTCCTCATACGAGGTTGGGCCGAGTTTTTTGTATTCATCCCGAAAATACTGTCGATCAAAACTAATCTCGTTTCCTAACACTTTGAAAATCGCCAGCATCACAAACCACGCCACAAACAAAAACACAATTGCGACCGGGAGCGCGAACAGCATCCACTGCAAGAATGAGATTGTACCGGCTTCAGGATAATAGATGTGATAAATCTCTATAAACACCAGATTTGGCGGCGTCCCGATAATGGTGGCTACTCCGCCGATTGACGCGGCATATGCAATCGCCAATAATAATGCGACTGTAAAACCTTTGAGTTTCTCCTTGTCCGTGGTTTCCTCCAGTTTCACAATCACCGCCAGCGCAATGGGCACCATAATCATCGCCGTCGCCGTGTTGGAAATCCACATGGAGAGAAACGCCGTCGTCAGCATAAATCCCAGGATGATTCCGGAGCCACTTTTCCCGAGCAACGAGAGGATTTTTAATCCGATGCGGCGATGTAACTCCCACTTCTCCATCGCCAACGCCACGATAAACGCGCCCATAAACAGGAAAACGATGCTATTGAAATAGGTTGGCGCCACTTCCTTCGCTGGCAAAATGTGTAACAATGGGAAGAGGATCAGCGGTAATAATGCTGTGACGCCCAGCGAGATGACTTCGGTGATCCACCAGGTCGCCATCAGGATGGCAACAGCCGCGGTACGCGTTACTTCTGGATGTTGGGGATCAAGATCGACAAATATCAGGAACAGGATACTGATTAACGGGCCAATCCAGAGAAACCATGATGATACGCGGGAGGTTTTCTCCATAGGATCTCCTTTAACCAATTGTCAGCAATTCGTGAAAATTCCAAATAAAATAAAAAGCGCGATGTGAGATTCAGTTTTGTTCGTTTCTATGAGGTGGCAATGAAATCCAATTTAGTAGAAATTCTATTAAACAGCGATAGAGCCGTAGCATGCTACGGCTCTACATTTAGTGTAGCTCGATGCCAAAGACCTCAAAGAATCTTTTTGTTAAATTTTTCCATTATCCGGATGATACACATCATCATTCCAGTTTTCCGGATTAGTCTGAATATATTGATTTATATAGTGCAATGATTTGGAGTTTCGAATAATGTGGTCGTAAAAACCTGGTTGCCAGGCGAAATCTCCATGGTGGTTGTTTTTGCACCAATGAGTTACGGCGCCTTTGAATTGGTTTATGATTACTGATACTGAACCCGGCAAAAGTTTTTGAAATTTCTGAGTTTGTGAACTATCGAGAGACCAGTAATCATCACCATGTAGAGACACGCGATCGCGTGTCTCTACGTCGTGTTTACTTATATTCTTCTGTTCAACCAACCTAATCGTCGTATGTACATGATTTGGCATTACAATAAATTCTCCCAATTTTACGTGTGGATGGTGAACAGGTATTTCATTCCAATATTTCCAAGCAATACTACCAATCTCCGATAAGCACATTAGCACATTTTGGATTTCTCCAAAATAACAGATCCCGTCAAATGTACAGATAGTGACAAAATACCAGCCTGGTGTACGATAGTCCCACCCTTTCACACGATGAGTATCAATGCGGTATTTATTTTGAAAATAATCAGACATTATCTATTCCGGACTAATTATTTTCTATAAACTTCAAAGCGGATTTTCTGGAAAGACCCTCGATCGTGTGTCTTTACATATACAATCCCGATTTATCCCGCTAAAAATCCCGAGAAATTCATCGATTATTCCGACAGACAAAATGCTTTCAACAGGCTTATTCTGCCATCCCGGATTCTAAATTATTCATATCTTTGTCCGTAGGTACCGCATTGGACATGGTACAAACCAACACAAATTTTTGGGATTGCGCGGTGTGGCGGTATGCTTCCTCCAGCGCCTGAAAAACGGTGCCCGTATCGCCGGAAATTACGGTACTCATACTGCCGAGAATATATTCCAATCCATAGTGCTGAAAAATGTTCAGTAACTCGAAAATCGATTTTGTTATATCAGTATCGCCCAGCGGGTACAAACTAATCTGAATTGAAATGTCATCGGGATTTGACATAAAATTCACTCCTTTCCCGAATTATTTTGATTATCGGCATTTGGCTGAGCTGGTTGGACATTCGAGACAATCTGTTCCCAGATGACTAATAAGGTTGTGAGAAAATATAGAATCACATCGCCGAGTACGTGCAACCATGAAATTCTGCCACCGGCCGTTCCAAAACAGCCACAGTCAGTATGTATTCCACGGAAGAGAGTCACAATCAGTATGATGGTAAATCCGGCAAAGAGTAATTGTGCCAATCGAAGGTTTGGCAAAAACCAGATTCCACCGAGCACACCAACACCAACCAGCACCTCAATCCACGGCAACCACAACGCCACGATTTTCGAAAGCGTGTCGCCCACCAAATGATACTCCAGAACCGAAAGATAAAATTCCTGAGGATGCACAATTTTAGAGAAAGCCGCGTAGATAAGAATTCCCCCAATAATAAGCCGGAGGATGAGTTGTCCCCAGGTTTTATTCTGCATCGGACTCTCCTTCCACCGGATAACCTGCCTTTTGCCAGCCATCAAATCCCGGAACCATAATATGGATATCCTGAAATCCGGCAATCTGGAGAAACTCGTATAATTCATCTGCCAGGGGACACTCAGCATCGTTGCAATACAAAATATATTTCGCAGAGATGTCAAGGCTATCGGTGCGTTCGACTTTTTCCTGAAAAGTAAGTTCGGCAGGAATATTAATAGCGCCGGGGATACGCGCCGCCTGGAATTTCTCATGACTTCTGGCGTCAAGAAATTGCACGCCTTGTTGATACAGTACATATCCCTGCTCTAAAGTCAGGTTTTCGGAAAGCGTATCCTGGGCGGTAGCATGCTGAGCGCCGGAAGTGCCGAAATCAATTCCGCCAGGCAACACAAAATTCCGGAAAACTCCAAGCACTCCCGCGAACACAATTATCAGCACCATTTTGAAAACGGGAACTGCTCTTAATGTCGATTTTTTTCGCAATGCCATAGAAGTTTTTACTCTCTATCTGTGGTTTTTTTCCGCTTCGGCTGACCCTGCAGATCGTATTCAACATAGTCTATCTGTTCCGGCTTGATATGCTCGTGAGCATACTTCTCAATAAGCCCGGATTTGATAAACAGTCGAAATAATCGGCCGTCGATGTGATGGTCCCGCACCATAAACGACAAAATCTTCATCGCCCCGGATAGCGTCTTGCCGGGTTTATAGGGACGATCTTCAGCAGTGAGTGCTTCAAACACATCTGCTAACGCCATTATCCTCGCCTGCATTGGAATTTCCTCTTCTTCCAAAGAATCAGGATAGCCGCTGCCGTCCAGCTTTTCATGATGCGCGCCGGCGTAGTACGGAATATTTTGCAATTTCTTCGGATACGGCAACTGTTCCAGCATCTTCTTGGAAACGGCTGCGTGATTCTGGATAACCTGCCGTTCTTCGTCATTTAAAGTTCCGCGGGCAATTTTCAGGTTCACGACTTCCTGGGGTTCCAATAGCCGCTTTTCTTCACCATTCAAATGGTATGTTCGCTCGGCAATGCGATCGATTTTTTGCTTCCGCTCTTCAGAGATAAATTCACCACCGAAATTGGCCTGCTTAATCCACGCGAGCTCATCCTCTAATTGTCTCTTCAACTCTTCAGGATTTTCGGTGAGTTGCCCGGAATGTGTTGCTTCAACTGTTTCTCTGGCATTCAGTTGATTTTTTAACCGGGCAATTTCAATATCCCGCTTTAGGATCTCATACCGGAGTTCCACTGCATTAATTTTATCATAAATAGTCTGCAATTTAGTGGCTTTATCCACCACATATTCCGGCGTCGTAATTTTCCCGATATCGTGCATCCACGCTGCAATTCGGAGTTCCTGCATTTCATCTTCATCAAATTGGACGTTGGCCAATTCGCCATCCTGGACTTTATTGACTTCTTTGGCAATATCGACCGTCAGATTGGCGACCCGTGAAATGTGATTCCCGGTATAGGGTGATTTTTCATCAATTGCTGCGGCAATGACCTGAATGAACGATTCAAACAGGTTTTCCAGATCATGGATAAGCTGCGTATTAGTGATGGCCACTGCAGCCTGTGATGCTAATCCTGCGACCAAATCCTCACTTTCTTTGGAAAAAGCAATAACGTCTCCGGTTTCAGGATCAATCTTGTTGAGCAGTTGCAGCACGCCAATGATGTTATCCTCGTGATTTCGCAGAGGAAGCACCAACATCGATTTGGATCGATATCCGGTGGACGCATCAAATTCTCTGGTGCCGGTAAAATCGAATCCCTCTACGTTGTAGACGTCCGGAATACTTATCATTTCACCGGTGAGCGCAACATACGCGGAAACATTCATTTCATTGGGAGTGCCATCCGCAGTATAGAGTGGTACCGGCGACCATGTGATCGGATCTCCTGAGCTTCCTCCCATAAAAATGTCCAGTGAACGTGTATGTGCGATCTCGAAATTCAGGAATTTGCCGTCATTACTGACCAAATAGAGCGTGCCGCCGTCCGCATGAGTTACGGTGCGGGCTTCATCCACAATTCGCTCAAGCAGCGCCGGTAAATCGCGTTCTGCGGAGAGTGAAATGCTGATTTCACTTAACTTCTGTATCCGCTCAACCAAGGTGTTCAAACACTCCCGCATCTCTGGGGAAGCCTCGGTCATCAGTGCTTTCATCTGCCTGGGAGGATATGGCAGCCAACCGGAATGCAGCAGATTATCTTCGTCACTTTTGTCGTATTGAGTCATTGAAAAGAAGTCCTCATTCTTTTTAAACCAGAGACTGCGCGTTACTAAAAAAGGAATTTAAGCGAATCTGATCAGGAAGTGCAAAGATAATTATTTGGGCAAAGCCGCGGAAAGGAATTCAAGTTTATGATAAATTCACATTACAGATGCCTGAATTCATTCACGTATTTGGTTTCACCAAAGATGATGAGCGCGTCATTTTCCGAAAATTTGTATCCCGCGCTGGGCATTACTTCTTTTACTTCACCATCATCGGATGGTTTATGCCGGACAAGAAAAATCTGCACACCATACTGATCCCGGATTTGAGATTCCCCGATAGTTTGGCCAACGAATTGCTTGGGCACTTCAACCTCCACAATGGAAAATCCGGTGAGAATTTCCACCGGCTGTGATGAAAGATTTTCAGATGATATCTTCTGTGCCAAGCCGGAGCTCATATCTCTGCGAAAGACTTCGCGATTATATGCTTCAATTACATCCTGACGCCAGAGCGTGGCAACCGGCTTAAAGGCATCTCTATCTTTTACAATCGGTAGTTCTTCAATACCTTCGGCGACAAACAATTCCATGGAACGGTTGAGCGTATCGTTGGCAGTCAGTGCGAAATCACAATCATGCGCAATATCCCCGGCAATGATAAGATGCGCCAGACTGCGGGAGTCAGGCATAAGTTTGCGTAAATCATTCAAAGTGACATACCCGGTCAGTTCTTCGTCGTCATTCACAATGAAAAACACCGAGTGATTGCTTCGCGCCATTAAGGTCATCAAATCATTCAGTGTCGTCTCCTGATTTACCGTCTCCACAGATCGCCGCATGGCAGCACTCACTTGCAACGAGTGCAACACATTCACATCCCGTCCCCGATGCAGATCGATACCCTTTCGAACCAGTTTCAGGGTATAGATCGACTCGTTCTGGATCCGGCTTGCGAGCACGACTGCGACGATTGTCGTTATCATCACTGGCAGAATGATAGCGTAATCGTTTGTCAGTTCAAAAATAATCAGGATCGCCGTTAAAGGCGCGTGCGCCGCGGCGCCAACTACTCCAGCCATCCCAACAAGCGCATACGCGCCGGCGGAGGCCGTAATATCCGGAAACCACATATGAACAAAATGGCCCATAAATCCGCCAGTCATCGCTCCCATAAATAGCGATGGCGCAAAAATTCCCCCGGACCCGCCAGAGCCAAGAATCAGGCTGGTCGCTACCAATTTTCCAAGGATTAGAACGCCTGCAACTGTCCACATAATTTTGCCAACCAGCATCAAATCGATAACCTCGTAACCGACACCCATAATCTGTGGATATTGCAGCGCAATTCCTCCAAGGATTAAGCCGGCGATCATCGGTTTGATGTAGCCGGGAATTGGCAATTTTTCGAACAAATCCTCAGATTTGTATAAAGCGTTTACAAACGCTAACGCCACCAGTCCGGTCAACAATCCCAGAATGGTATACGGGATAAGTTCCCACGCGCTCACTAATTGATACGACGAGACGTGGAAGGATTGGAACTGGCCGATATATTGATGGGCAATTACGGTGCTCAGTACAGAGGAAACGACTATTGGGCTGATGTATGCGATACCAAAATCACCGAGAATAATTTCCAGGGCAAACAGCGCTCCGGCGATAGGAGCATTGAACGTCCCGGCAATTCCGGCTGCCGCACCGCAAGCGACAAACAGTTTCGTTTTATTGCTGTCGATTTGGGTAATCTGTCCAATGATAGAACCAACCGCTGACCCGATCTGCACAATGGGACCTTCACGTCCAACCGAGCCGCCTGTTCCAATATTTATTGCTGAGGCCAGCGATTTTGCAATCGGTACCCGTAATCGGATGATGCCACCCTTGAGTATATTAGCTTCCATTACCTCCGGTACTCCGTGGCCCTTGGCTTCAGGGGCAAAAAAGTAGACAATCAGGCCGGTAAGTAATCCGCCAATAGCGGGAATTAGTAAAATCCAGTACCACGAAAAACCCGCCAGAAAATCACTGGGATTACCCCAACCACCCCAGGAGATGTTTTGTACCGTCTCAATTAACCATTTAAAAAACACAGAGCCATAACCACCGGCGACGCCAATAATCGCACCGCCCAGCAGCATAAATAAATTTTCAGAAACCTTGAGTGTCTTAAGAATGTCCTGAACTATACTTCGAAAAAAGAGACGTACACGAACCTTCCACTCCGTCACATCCTTTTTCTCGTCAGTCATGATCTGCTCCGTCTTACACAGGTAACATTTCTATGTTGGATATGATAAAAAATGGCAAGTATTTGATGGGATATATTCTGCTCGGATTGTTTCGCCAGCATATATCATTATAGCAATTAAACCGGATTGATACAACATTCAAGCGGGAGTTATTCAAAGCAACTATCAGGGCAATTCTGATGTACTAAGGTGAAGAGAAAAATGTGAGTCCCGGTCAGAACACCGAGATTTCCTCACTTTTAAAGATGTTGAAAGCGTTCCACATTTTTGGTTTCGCCGAATAACAGTATCACATCCTGTTTGCCGAAGCGATAATCGGCATGAGGCATCACTTCGCGAATTTTATCATCACCGTCTTTAGGTTGCTCAACCAGGATGATTTGCACGCCATATCGATCACGAATATGTGTTCCCCTGATTGACCGCCCAACCATGAATTTTGGCACTTCTCGCTCGAGGATGGAAAAACCGTTCACGATTTCGATGGGCTGTGCCGACATTCCCGTGGTCTGCAATTTTGTCGCCATACTCGTAGCCATATCTCTGCGAAAAATTTCCCGATTGTATGCTTCAATGACATCCTGGCGCCATAACGTTGCCACAGGTTTATAATGACTGTCGCCGTCAGAAATTGGCAGCTCATCGATTCCCTCTTGAGCAAAGAGTTCCATAGAACGATCAAGCGTTGTTTTGGGTGAGAGAGTGTAATTTATGGGATGTGCAATGTCCGCAGCGATCACCAGATCACCAATCAAGTTGGTGTTTTGAAGCAGTTTTCGCAGGTCATTAAAGGTGACATAGCCGGTGATATGGTCGGTGTCATCAACAATAAAAAAAACAGAGTGATTACTCGACACCATAAGATTGGTGAGTTCACGGAGCGTTGCTGAACTGCGAACACGTTCTATGGAACGGCGCATAGCAGTACTTACTTCAAGGGTGCGCAACACGTTCACATCTCTGCCACGGAAAATATCAATACCCCGCCGGAGTAGTTTCAGCGTATAAATAGACTCTTTTTGAATTACCATAGCAAAGACCGTGGCGACAATGGTGGTGAGCATCACTGGGAGAATAATCTGATACTCATTTGTGAGTTCGAAGATGATGAGAATCGCGGTGAGCGGTGCGTGTGTTGCAGCCCCGACAACTCCTGCCATTCCTACAAGCGCATACGCACCGGCACTCGCAGTGATATTTGGAAACCACATATGCGCAAAATGCCCAAGGAATCCACCGGCCATCGCACCCAGGAAGAGTGACGGGGCAAATATTCCTCCAGAGGCCCCCGATCCCAAAGTGATGCTGGTCGCCAATAGCTTCCAGACTAATAAAACCCCTGCTAAAGACCACACTAAATTATCATGCATCACAGCATTGACGGCTTCGTAACCGGTTCCAAGAATCTGTGGATACACAAACGCAAGTAAACCAAGTCCCACACCGCCAATCACTGTTTTCACGTAGAGTGGGATTTTTAAATCATCGAAAATATCTTCAGTTTTATATAGCACCCGAATGAAGAGAATAGCAATGAGACCTGTGAGAATTCCCAGGATGGCATACGGGATAAATTCCCAGGCACTCACGAGCTGATAATGCGGCACTTCAAAGGTCTGGAATTCCTGAATATAGTGGTGTGTTACGGTAGTGGCAGCGACAGAAGAAATGACGATCGGACTAAAGTGAGCGACCCCGAAATCACCGAGTATAATCTCCAGGGCAAAAAGTGCACCGGCAATTGGTGCGTTAAAAGTCGCAGCAATACCGGCTGCAGCACCGCATCCGACAAAGGTTTTCATTTTGCGAGTTGTGACCTGAGTGACTTGCCCAACGATCGACCCCATAGCAGCACCAATCTGCACCATTGGTCCCTCACGGCCAACGGAACCGCCGGTACCAATGCTAATCGCAGAAGCCACGGCTTTTGCAATCGGAACACGGGCCCGGATTGCTCCACCCTTCAGTGCGATGGATTCCATCACTTCAGGCACACCGTGTCCCTTAGCCTCGGTCGAAACAAAATAGATAATTAATCCAGTGAGTAAACCACCAATGGACGGAATGATAATTATCCAGTACCACTGGAAAGTATCGAGTAAAAGTATTGGATCAATCCAGCCGCCCCAGGCGATGCCCTGAACGTACTGGATAAGCCAGCGAAAACCGATGTAGAAATATCCGCCCCCGATGCCAATAATCAGGCCACCGAGAAGCATAAAAAGATTGTCAGAAAATTTGATTTTTTGAAGGAAGGATTGAATGAATTTCTGCCAGAGTAATTTCCAGTGTACCTGGCGTCTTAAACTATGAATTTTCGACCGAGCCAAAATTCCTCTCTTCAATTTTTTACATCTGGAAAATTATAACAATAATATCTTTCATGGAAAGGAAAAAATGACTTTCTCCTGCAATCATTTATTTGGTGAGTTAACGCACAAAATCTGAGGATGATACAGTTTGGGAGTTGTTAGTGGTCGGTGGTTAGTTGTGGGTTGAGTAATTAGTTAGGAAATACGGAATAAGGAAATACGGGAATACGGTATACGGCATGAGCATAAGAGGTAAGAAACACGGAAAACGGGATTGGACTATAATACGTGATGCATAGAAAAATTTGCGCCGTTGATTCTTGCTGAGAGATCAGTGGTGCTTCTTATAGTCATCAATTCTAAAAGTATTTTCCCAATCCATCCATTTCATTAATCAACCTTATACCCTTATACCCTTATACCCCTATACCGTATTCCCGTATTTCCAAATTCCCATATTCCCGTCGAACCATTCCACTATCCCAATTTCGCTTTTTGCTCCCGGAGCTGCGGAATTAATTCGTCCAGTGATGGCACGCCTTTAAAAACTTCAGCCCCGATGTATAGGTTAGCGCCGGCCTGGTAAATTTCACTGACCAGCGTAATCAACTCTTTGGGCAGTTCCTTCGGCTCCTTTTTGCAATACGATTTCCAGTCAGAGTCGTTATTGGCGGCCGCTTCCTTCTTTGCACCATCAACCGCCGCGACCCATTCCGGCTGAAGCGTCTTATATGCCTGGCGTAAAATCTCTTTGCTTACCTGCTCACCTTCATACAGAAATCGATTTTCGTCAAAAGTTCCAAGAACATCTACCAACTCAATTCGTCCGTCAACGTACATCGCTTCAATTTTTCCATCGTAATGCTGAAATCCGGCTTCGGTTGCTTTATCTGTGATATAATCGTTGGTTTCGCGCGCCAGTGTCAGCAGTGCATCAAACTGCTCTCCTGCGAGTCCTGACATTCGCTGCGCTTCGGCATAATTCACCGCGCGATCAGTGCTTTCGAGTTTTGTAGTAAAATCGTACACCGGCTCCGGAAAGAAATCACCAGGACTCGGTTCTTCGGTTAGATTGAGCGAGCGTAAAATCGCTTCAAATTCGCCTTGGTTGTTGCGGGCTCTCTCTAATCTCTTGAAAAGTGAACTTCCTTTCGGCGCTCCATTGCGGAAAATAATTTCCAAGGGAATCAAATAATGGGGATGTTCGTTCTGGAATTCGGCGTAATCATTATCTATTGGCAGCACCCGTGTTAATTGGACAAACATGGTATTTGAGTGCCGGTTTGGGTCAAAGTCATCTGTATCGGTGCGCTGTTCATCGTACAGTGAAATAAAGTGGGATTGAATCCCCAGTTTGCGAAGTTCCACAAAATTATACGCGGACATCATTGCCAGCGAATGTCCCTTCCCTGGGATATGATCCGGCATTTCTCCCCAATCAAAAACGGAATACCGATCTGAAAAAGTAAATTTTCCGATGCCAAGGTCATCTCTGGTTGGTTGTTCGATCACGGTTAAATCTTTCACGCTTCCCATCTGTATTCCCCCAATTTGTCTTAATTATTCTCTGTTAACATCATTGGAAGGAATTTAGAAAATATTACCGAAAATCCATAATAAATCGAATGTTTTCCAGATCACATCTTTTGAAAATCATCTGTGGTTATTTCGGTTTTCGCTTGAATTATTTTAAGTCCGCTGTAACTTTACGTAAACCATTTACAACGCGTTTATAGCCTATTTTCTACTGAGCTAAGAACCCATTGGAGGAAATGTATGAAACGGTTACTCGGTGTTATCTGTGCAGTGTTGATGTTCTCCCCGGTGATCCTCAAATCGCAGGACAATTTGCCTGAATCCCGGGAAGCGACGCTTGTTGAATCGACCTCCCCAACCGAAGTGATGGTTCGCGCCACCGGCTACGGACATCATGATCCGAAAGGTTTGTTCAAGAAGCCTGATCCCCAGGTGATGAATAAGCGCGCAGAAGTTGATGCGATGAAAGCAGCCGTGTATTTTCTGCTCTTCAATTCGAATACTCCGATTTTGCAAACGGCAGCAGAAAAGCAGGCTTTTCTGGGCGTCCAATCGGGTTTTTTCCAAACTGATCATGTGAAAAAATTTATCTCGTGGGAAAGCCCGTCCTATCTCAACCGTGTGAAGGTGAACGACACCACAGTGAAAATCGAGAAATCGTTTAAAATCAACAAACGCGCCATGGTAGACGAGTTGACAAATCAGGGCGTACTTACTCCCAGAGAAGATATCACCGAACAGCTGGGACTGCCTTATATCATGGTGTTGCCGGACGCCCAGGGCGATAAAAGTCCCCTGGAATTGTTGGCAGATAATCCCCAGTTGAAAAAAGGCGCGGAAGTCATTGAATCGTATCTGACCTCGCGCAAATACGACGTGTTAGTTCCTGAACAGGTGCAGGCGAACACTGTAATGCAGCAAACCGCCCAGTTTATGTCCGGAATGCAGGATGACTTTTCTTATCAACTGGCGCTCTCTATCGGAAGTGATATTTACATTACGTATACCATCAATATTGATCACCGCAAAATTGGAAATACGAAGGTGGCAAAAGCCAGCGCCGGCGTCCGGGCCTACGAAACCACAACAGCCCGCTTGCTTGGCACTGAAACCGGCTATTCGGAAGAGCGTCCCGGCAGCGAGATGGCACTGATTGAGGAAGCGATCAATAATGCGATTGACCCGGTTCTGAGTAAAATCAACGCCTACTGGAAAGACGATCTGAAGCGCGGAATTCAGTACAAGTTGGTGATTTCACTCGGCTCAGGATTTGACAACGACACCGCCGAAGATATCGCCTGGGGTATGGGTGATATTCTGCAAAAAATCAGCAAAGATTATAAGGAAAATATCATAAGCGAAAAGACGCTGGATTATCTCATTTGGTGTGATCCTTCGGAATTTCGCAGATCAAGCAATGTGTATCGCAGCATAAAAGAAGATTATCAGAACGAGGCACTCCCCGGTGATCTGGACCGCGAGACGATCAACCGAAAACTACTGCTATTGAGCATAAAGGAGTAAGGTATGCGAAAATTATTGATGAGCCTTATGAGCGTGCTGTTATTGAGTTCGGTTGTGATGGGCCAACTGCCTTCCTGGGCAATGAACCCTCAGGATATGTACCCGACCAATAGATATATCACCGGTGTCGGCGTGTCAGAAGATCTGGCCGCGGCCAAAAAACAGGCCAAAGCGGAAATCGCCAGTCAAATCCAGACGACGATTAAATCCGAAATAACTGACATCGAGCAGGAAATGCAGTTTGAGGGATCCACAACTGCAAAAAGTGAATTCACCCAGAAAATTCAGGAGATTACCGAGGTCTCAATCTCTGGAGTGATGTACCCAAAATCTGAAGAGAATAATGGGAAATTTTATATACTTGGCGTGCTGGATAAGCAACAATACCTGCAGGATATCCGTGCTCAACTCAACACCAAGTATAGCGCTATTACGGATCTCAACTCTTCCATTCAGGAACAACTCTCTGAGGGTGGCGTACTCACCGCCCTGGACAATTACCAGGACCTGACCGATCAACTCAACGAATTCCTGGGATTGCGCAGTATTTACAACTCACTGAATCCTGCGCCCTACAGTCAGGAGATGCCATTTAGTCTTAACTCAGTTTGGACGAATATTATTTCACTCATCCGGAGTATCCAGATCTCGCCGGTGAGCGGCGATAACCAGACGGCAAATGTGGGGCAACAATTATCCGAACCTATGGTTGCGCAAGTAACGTATTCCAAAGATAGTTCTGCCGTGCCGATAAATGGTCTGATGTTAAAATTTGAAAACAGCGATGGCTCGACCATCGACAAGCGGGAAACAAACAGCGAAGGTAAAGCACTGGTGCGTGTATCAGCGGTGGCGGGCAGTTCTCCCACTCGCGGGACCGTGGAAGTGACATTTGCCTCCATGCCGTTTGCATCTTTGCGAAAAAACCTGCGGACGAAAAGTGCGACGTTCCATTACAGCATTATACAACCTTCTTACAGTTTTCAATTACAGGTCACCAGAGATGGCTCTGCACTGGACTCACAGTTCAATCGCAACCTTCAGCAGGGATTGTCCAGCCTTGGATATACAATAACAGGTGATGCTCCGGTCAGCGTCGTTGCCGAAGTCAATATCACAAATAGCCGCCAGATGAGCGGATTTGCCGGCACCCAATATATGGCAGAAGCCCAGGCAAACGTGAAATTGGTTGAAAATCGCTCCCGTGACATCCTTGGACAGACCAAACTCACCGGCCGCGGAATGGATGCGGGTTCAATGGAAAATGCCGAAAATATGGCGATTGATCGTATCGAAGTGTCAAAATCAAAACTATCGCAATTGATTGGTGATGCTTCTGCTAAACTGCAGCCGATTTATAAAAAATAAATTTTAATATCATCGTTGGGTGATTATCTTCTGGGCAATGATAATTGAACTACTGAAGAATTGAATTTAAACTGAATAATTCATGAATTTCATACCAGCAGTCATTCGATATTCTGTACAAACTTATAAGATTAAGGATATGACCACTCTTCGACAAGCTCAGAGTGATATGCCAAGGCGTCATCCCTCACCAGAGGCTCCTCCTGGAGCTGAGCTTGTCGTCCCAAAGGGATCCCTATGGGGAAGGATAAACGCCGGGACAAATATGATAGCCGTGAAAATTCAAGTGTAACGAGATAATGCTGGTTGATTTTTTTGAAATTCGTGAATTATTCAGTTTAGTTATTTTCCGCTATTATTTACGTATTGCCCTCTTCGCCCTGACGTCAACAATATTTTTTGTAACTCATCTGGTTGGACAAGAGACTGAATCATCCGATTTTACACCGCAGTTTAAGCCCTCGCTAACTATCCATCAAACCACGCAGCAAATCGTAGTCGATGGTGACCTGAATGATCCGGGTTGGAAAGACGCGGCTATTGCCACCGGTTTTTCAGAATTTCAGCCCGGGGATAATGTTCCTCCACTTGATTCTACCCAAGTGTTAGTCACCTACGACAAATCCAACCTCTACGTTGCGTTTATTGCAAAATCCAACCCTGATCAGATCCGCGTTTCTCTGACTGACCGGGATATACCGTTTCAGGACGATTTTCTCGGTATTGTTTTGGACACATATGGTAACGCCACCTGGGGATACGAGATTTTTGCAAATCCGTACGGAATTCAGATGGACGGCAAGCTGCTCTCAAGTGGCGATGATATGAGTTTTAATATGGTGTTTCAGTCCGAAGGTAAAATCACAGAATCAGGTTATCAGGTCGAATTTGCCGTTCCTTTTCGGAGTATACGTTTTCCAGAGGAGTCAAATCCGGTTTGGCGAATTACATTTTATCGGAATCAACCGAGAGACAGTCGACACGAGTACTCCTGGGCAGCGATAGATCGAGATAATCCCTGTCTGTTGTGCCAACTTGGTTATTTACGGGGACTCCGGGGAATTACATCTGGTCATAACATCGAGCTGCTCCCGGAAGGGGTTGTCTCCCAGCGTAGTTTCCTTGCAGATGCAGACAACCCAAACTCTGCATTTAAGACAAAACCAGTGGAGGGTTCAGCATCCCTGGGATTGAAATATGGTTTAACATCAACAAGTACCACCGATCTCACCATCAACCCGGATTTTAGTCAGGTCGAAGCGGATCCTGCCCAGATTGATGTCAACAGTACCTTCGCATTGTCCTACCCTGAACGACGCCCGTTTTTCCAGGAAGGCAGTAACCTTTTCAACACCTGGATGGATCTGGTTTATACCCGGTCGATCAATGATCCTAGTGTCGCCGCCAAGTTTACCGGACGATTTCACCAGACAGATATCGCCTATATTGGCGCCAGGGATGAGCGAACGCCGATTATTCTGCCGTTTGAAGAACAGAGTGAATTTGTCGGAGATGAACGACGGATCCGAAGCTATTCCAACATTTTACGAATCGAGCAACATTTCGGCGAAGAATCCCATTTAGGATTGTTGCTCACAGATCGACGATTGGATCCTGGTGGGTCTGGTACCATCATAAGCGCGGATAGCCGGATCAGATTTTCTCAAAATAATCGTTTGGAACTTCAAGCCGCCGCAAGTCGCACCGTGGAGCCGAATGATACTTCGCTCTCATCAGGGATTGACAACATCCGGTTTGGCGAGAGCAATCATACTTCCATTTTTGACGGCGAAACTTATTGGGGTTACTCGGTATTAGCCAGTTTTGAGCATCAGGCACGGATTTGGTATTACGATGTAAGCTATCAGAGTAGCAGCCCAACGTTTCGCGCTGCAAATGGATTTATTACGGGAAATAATTTCCAGTATGCTGCGTATAACAGCGGTTGGGTATTCTGGCCCAATACGAAACTACTCGATCGCATCGAACCGGGTTTTGAGATTGGCCATAAATGGAATTTTGACCAGGTTCGCAAAGATGAATGGGCTGTGCCGTATCTTTCTGCAACGTTAACAAAACAAACCCAGATCAACCTCCACTATATCTTTAGTCAGGAGCGCTTTCAAAGTATTGATTTCCCGGGCATTCACCGGCTTGAATTCAACGTCAACTCACAGTTAAGTGAACCCTTCGCAACAGGATTTTCTCTGGTAACAGGACGTTCCATAGCGAGGAACGAAGACCCTCCGTTACTGGGCAAAGCCTTTCAGGCTAGCGCCTGGTCTACAATAAAACCTGTGGAGCAATTCATTATTGAACCAGAGATCGATTATTCGGAGATGATTCATCCTGTCAACGATACGACAATCTACGCCGGTTACGTTTTCCGAACCAGGATCTCGTATCAATTTACCCGAAGATTTTTTATCCGGTTATTTTTTCAATATGATGATTTTAATCGCAATTTTGATATCGATCCTTTATTTACGTATCGAATCAACGCCTTCTCTGTCCTCTATCTCGGTGCGACGCATGATTATCACGATTTTGGTGGACCTGTTCATTCCAGGCAAACAGGCACGCAATACTTTTTAAAGGTCCGGTATCTGTTTCAGGTCTGAGATTTTATATGATGCGTAGTGCGTAATGCGTAATGAGGTTTGATCCACTGCTCCTCCCGGAAATAAGCTGACATTATCACAATAACCTCAGAACGATAACCCCAAAACTACAATCTTTAGTTTGACAGACCATTGAATTGTCCCTCTGCAAGTCGACTGTTTCTCCAGGAAGATACTGAATAACTCAGCGAGAGGAAGATGCTCTTCGTTCATTGGAAGCTGGCGGATTATCGTATGTCATCCCCCTGCTCTCCACGCGCGGGTGGAGAGCCGTCCCCCTTCGGAAGGGGGACAGCGACATACTCGACGCCAGAAACGATTAAGCCCTCCCTCTCAGTTATTTGACTTTCTTCAGATCAAGAATAAAGTCGATCCCGTACCCCAAGTTTGCACACTGAGAGTTCAGGTGGAAAAGCCCCAGTTCAATCAGCAGTTCTCCCTTTAAAGGGACCAAGGGAATGAGTTTTCTTTCTCACAACTAACAGCGATCACCTAACTATCTTTTCAAAGATTCATTACTCCCGGTTATGTTCTTTTCGCTCATTTTTGTCTATTGAACATTTTCATCGTTTAAAGACTATCTGTGCAATAAGTTTTATTTAAGTAAGCCCCGTTAAAATTGTTTTCCACGCACTACGTATCACGCATTACACTTCCCAATTCACGTAGCATTCAACCCACTTGCACAATCTCAACTGATATTAATTAATTTATAATTCGGGGTTCGTACAACACTTTTCACTTATCAGATGGATTTCCGTAAAACTTGTCTTACATTATTAGGCTATGCACGAAACGAAACAGAAAACGAGTTAAAAATATGATAAAAGAATCATTCAGGAATATCGCGATTATCGCTCACGTCGATCACGGGAAAACCACGCTGGTCGATGGTATGCTCAAGCAGAGCGGGATCTTCCGCGAGAATCAGCAAGTGGAAGACCGCATCATGGATAACATGGATTTGGAGCGCGAGCGCGGCATCACGATTATGGCGAAGAACACCACCGTCCGGTATAACGGCGTCAAAATCAACATAGTCGATACGCCGGGTCACGCGGATTTTGGCGGCGAAGTCGAGCGGAGTCTCAGTTTGGTAGATGGGGCGTTACTCTTGGTCGATGCCAGCGAAGGACCGCTCCCGCAAACACGCTTTGTAGTGAAGAAAGCGCTGGCAAAATCTCTGCCGATTATTCTGGTTATCAATAAAATTGATCGAAATGATGCCCGCATTCAGGAAGTGATTAATGAAGTCTACGATCTGTTCATCGATCTGGATGCCACCGACGAACAAATTGAATTTCCGATCCTGTATACTAATGCGAAAATTGGCGTTGCGCACCAGGAATTGGATGACGATTCCACAGATCTGAAACCTTTATTCAATACCATCCTTGAACAAATTCCCGGACCGGAATCAGATGACGACGCAACGCCGCAATTTCTGGTGACCAACCTGGATTACGATTCTTTCGTCGGTCAGGTGGCGATCGGACGACTGGTCAACGGGAAACTCCGGATGAATCAAACGTATGCACTTTGTGGCGAGGACGAAGAAATTAGCGAAGAGAAATTTTCAGCGCTCTATACATTTGAAGGCTTAAGTCGCACAAAAGTTGATGAGGTCGAATCCGGAGATATTATTGCAGTCGCCGGATTTGAAAATGTGACCATCGGTGACACCATATCATCTCTGGAAAATCCTGAACCGTTGCCCCGAATCCACGTCGATGAGCCAACGGTTTCCATGGTATTTTACGTCAACAACGGACCGTTTGCAGGAAAAGAAGGCAAGTATCTCACTTCACGTCATTTGAAAGGCCGATTGGATCGCGAAACATTGCGAAATGTCTCCCTGAAAGTTGAGCAACTCGAACGGGCAGATGCCTTTAAGGTATCCGGACGCGGCGAATTGCAGATGGCCATTCTCATTGAATCAATGCGACGTGAGGGCTACGAATTTATGGTGTCCAAACCGCGTGTGATAACCCGGAAGGATGAAAACGGGAATTTACTGGAACCGGTAGAGCATCTGTATATCGACGTTCCGGAAGAATATGTCGGTGTACTCACCGAAAAATTATCCGCACGTAAAGGACGCATGACCAGTTTGATCAATCACGGCAGCGGGCGCGTGAACCTGGAATTTGATATCCCTGCCAGAGGATTGATTGGTTTCCGCAGCGATTTCCTGACGGATACCAAAGGTTCGGGTGTTATGAACACTCTTTTCAAAGATTATGAACCGTGGTTCGGCGAAATCCACCAGCGGGAAACGGGCGCTCTGGTGGCAGATCGGCCGGGAAAAGTCACGACTTATGCAAGTTTGGCGATGGAAGATCGCGGCGAACTGTTCGTTGAGGTTGGCACTCCGGTTTACGCCGGTATGGTCATCGGCGAACGCAATCGCGGCGGCGATCTGGATGTCAACATTACCAAGGAAAAGAAGTTAACCAATATGCGCGCTGCCGGCTCCGATGCGACGGTCACGTTGCAACCACCCCGCAAATTATCTCTGGACAATTGCATCGAATTTATCGCCGAAGATGAATTGATTGAAGTTACGCCGGAATCCATCCGGCTCCGCAAGATGGAACTGGATGCGAATAAAAGAGCTTCCCAGCGAAAGAAACGGCAGAGTTAGCGAGACAGTGTTGAAGTGTTGAAGTGTTGGTGTGTTGCGGTTAAGAGTTGATTGGTTCAATGGGAAATACGGGAATATGGTATAAGTGATAGAACTTCAGTGAATAGTCAATGGTGATACGCCGTGGCGGAGTGCATAGAAACGTCAGACGTGAAACGTGAAAAGACAGAAGCGCGAATATCTTTGGGATACTATTACTCATAATCTTTCCCAATCGGGAGCGTAAACGCCGGTCATCCCCCCAAAAGACGGAACGCAAGCCATGATCAGGTTGCTTTTTTTTGCCCTATATGCGATACAAGCGGATTTCTGCCCGTAAACTGGCAGGCACTGGAATGCAGCAAAAAACTCTCGGTCAAGCATTATTTCCCCCTTTGAAGGGGGACACAGGGGGATGAGTTTTCTCACACCGGCCCATCGTAAACTGAACGCTGTCGGGAAACCCAAAGTATAAAAGTATTGGGTATAAGGGTTAAAGGTTCAGTAATCTGCCGGCGCGAAGTGACCAGCACTAAACAACGAACAACTTTCTACGAACCACTCACAACGAACAGTTTTTTACTCTTCACTCTCCACTAGTTCATTCTTGATGTGTTGGGAGAGCTCGCGAAGATGGGATTCCTTCAGTTCTTTCATAGTATCGATCAATGGTTTGATTGTGTCTCGAATGTCGTCATACTTTTTTTGGTTCAGATGATCCAGAATACCACGAAATGCCGGGGCAGATGGATTGCGAAGTCGCTTATGATTTTGATGCGAATACAAAACTATGGCGGCAAAATAGATACACAGAAATGCAATCCGGCTCCCCACTGATCCCTCTTCCTTGGTCACCTCTGTGCGAATTTTTTCAAGTGACTCATCCATACCGGCAACACCGGCGCATATCTCAGGAAGATTCAGGAGAAGTAGGTTGGATTTTGGGATAAAATGGGTTTTTCCTGCCTCGAAGTCTAAATCGAAATAAACCTCCCGCGTACTCATTTCGTCGACGATATAGAAAATCTGGTCCTCCATCTGCAAAATCACCTGGAACAGTATCGAAAACGTATTAATCGCCTGTTCATTGTCACCCAGGTTGTATTGTGCCATACCTTTTAGTGTAAGTTCCTGCTGTGTAATAAAGTCATCCACAAATCCGTCGACGATTTGCTGCTGCTTTTCGTCCAGTGCAGCCACAATATTTTCCCGTGGCACACGATGCGGTTCACGCTCGAACAGGGAAACCCAGACCTGGTCGTCGTCCAGTTGATCGATGTATGCGAGCCGAAATTCTTTTCCTTCCCGAAATGCTATGATCTGTCCCACAGCCAATTTCTCGGAACCCGAAAGACTCTGATCCGGGGAAATTTGAAACAGATCAGTGGCCATAATCTCCAGCGCTGTTCCAAGAGATTCGGAAAGTTCATCGTAATACTGTTCTAACTCCGGATCTAAGACTGGCTCAGCTAACGAGGCAATGTATTCCGTCAATTCATGTATATCGACAGTTGTTGCCGGTTTTTCAGCTCGCGACATTTGATTCTCAATGGTTTTTAATAGCTCTTCCAGTTTACCCGGCGCCTGTGTATACGCCTCCACCGGAGTCAGTCCGCCCAGCGCGGGAATTTGCTGGTAGATCCAGTCTTCAAAATAGTAATCAGTCTCATACCGTTGCAAAACCTCCTGCAACTCTTTTTCAACTTCTGAACTTATGGAAGGTTGAGGCAGTTCATCGCTACCGAGGGCAGCCTCAGAGGACAAATCCTCAGGTTGTTGAAATTCTTCGTCAATAAAAGATATCTTGTTCTCAAAGATCTCATCAAGATACTGTTTCGCTAGATCCATCCGCGGTTCGGAGTTGACATCCACCTGCATTTCGTCCCCGGTAAATCGAAGTGTGGCAAAGAGAGAGGAAGAATTACTTTCCTCTGGCGCATATCCCAGGTCTTCAGCAATTTCACCACGCAAGAACCAGTTCACTACAAGTGCATCTTCCATGGGCTCCCCAACTTCAAACATAGGATTACCCGCCAGTTCATCCAGGATTTGCGAACGATTGGTGATACGGTAGCGAGCTATCCCGAACACCAACGGATCACCTTCCTTGTTCACCAGACTGGGTGGAGTTTCACTGGCAGTTGTTATCCAGTCGCGGATTAAATAGGCACGGTCCTTCAGGAACGACTGGAATTCCAGTTGACCACCTTCCTCCTGATAAATCCGGTATTCATCCAGCAATGAGGACTGTACTTTTTCTACCAATTTCCGGGGGACAAGCATGATATTCCCGGACAGCTGGTGTTCGTCACCTACCTTGAAAATATTGCCAACAATGACATCCCACTTGTACATATTCCGGGAGCCGGAAACCTCATGGACATAGATTGTATCATCCTGGAACAGATCTTTCAGCAGCAAGCCTTTTCCGCGATCAACTTTCTGCACTTCGAATAAACTGAATCGGGAAGCAACCCGGTTCTGCAACAGTTCCCGTTCCTCAGGGGAAACGTCCAGGCGGTGTTCATTGAGGTACTGCCCGACGATCGATTCGCCTGAGGATTCCATACGGTACAGATGAACGAAATATTCGTAAAAAAGGGAACGTTCCATCTCACCGAATGCCGCCGGATTCCTGACATTACTTTCCGGAAAATACCTGTCGAAGGCCCGATTGAAATCCTGGCCAAATTTTGGATGATCTGAATACCTTAACAGCTTTACTGTCAAATTGTAAGAGAGATCGTGCCACCCTTCCTGTGTAAGATCCATTTGCTGATCCTTTAGCATATGACATTTTTTATACTTTTTGCCGCTGCCGCACGGACACGGATCGTTACGTCCTACTCTTTTCTCAACGTTCATTTTATTTCCCCGGGTTATCTCGTCTTAAGTGTGTCAGATGTCTCTCATTCACAATGGAATATTTGATCACCGGAATCAAGTATATTTTACAATTACAGGACAATTAAAGTGGAAGATTTTTTACTTTGTGGATTCCATCGGTACTTCTTTTCTCTCTTTTCCTGATTCGGGGCTTTTAATTTGTCGGTTTTATTCCGGCGAAGCCACTTATTCCGGACGAGTGTAACTAATTATATTTCACGCCTCCATGCAAACCACTCACCATCGTTTCTCCCCTTTTCTGGTTCCAATCTCTTCCTCTTGGGATTTACTCTTCTACTACTTCCGCCTGCCGTTTGGCTGTTTGAGAAATTTTGGTTCTCGGCAGGAAAGAACTGAACCAGTCAAACATGTCAAGATAGGCAGGGATGGCAGCCTCCGAGTGACCTAACCCCGGATAGGTTTTCAGGGTAATGTTCTGTCCACCATTCGCGGTTAATTGCTGTTGAGCGACTCTCGCATTTTCTACATCCACTACCTGATCAGCTTCGCCGTGGAAAAATCGAATCGGCGCTTCCGGAGTCCAGTCAAGCAGGGTATTCTCCTGAAATGCTTGAATAACAGGTTGATTCTCTCCATTTAAAATGCTCTGGATAAATTCCGGCTTGAGCAACTGTGAAATGGAATCCGGCAATACGCTATCGATATCATTGGAATTATGTGTGCCGTTAAAAAGCTCAGTCATCTGATTTGCGTATGGTTCCTCAAATATATCTTCAATTTGGTTCCAGCCATAAATCTTGTTATAGGCGGTGAGCATAAAAGAGAGAAACGCCGGTTCGGGATAGGACATTCGTTGTCCGATTCGCTGAACCATTCCTGACAGATCGTAGGGGCCTGCACACGGCGCCACAACCGTGAGTTGCAAGTCCACGGCCGGGTCGGTTTCAATGGCTTTCTGGGTGGCCAGTGTGATGTAACCGCCCTCGGAATACCCGCCAAGAAAAAGTTGGCCGTTCAGTGTGACGTCGTTTTTCTCACACCACTTCCGCGCGGCATAAATAAAGTCGATTACCACCTCGGCGTTCGCATCCGCTACCAAATACGGATGCATCATTTCTGAGACGCCATAGCCAAGATAATCCGGGAGCAGGGTGACAAATCCAGCGGAGGCGAAGGCCAACCCTGCCAATCCTTCTCTCGAATCCAGTAAGCCGGCAGAGGCTACTGCATCCCGCTGAAAGACCGTGCCGTGCTGCACACTAGCTATCGGCAGAGGTAATGTGGTATCCGGCACAATTAAAACTCCGGAGGCCACCGTTGGATCACTATTCCAATCAATGGTCTGATATTCAATCTTTATAGCAGTGATGTCATAGTGCAGCGCTTCCGCAATACTGTCCTGCTGTTCGGTAAAAAGTTGAATAGTTTCCACGGGATATTTGGCGAGTAAACTGGAATGACTAATTGTACCGCGTTCCCCGGCATTTGTACCTGTCGGCGATGACTTGTCTGAACAGGAATGGATAACAAGTCCGGAAAGCAGGAGGAGGAAAACCGATTTTAGAAATTTCATTTTAATGCATCCTTATTCTCACTTCATCACTCCCCTTTCCAAAGATGGTTATGATGTTCAGCATATGAGCAAATCGTTTCCCTGAGCATAACCGGCTTCAGTTCAATGTACTTTTTGCCAAAGAGCGATTCAGCAGAATTTCGGACGAGGTTGGTTTCTATTCTGAAGTGATTATTCTATGGATAAAAGACTAAGCGCTTTTTCCAACTGAGGATCTCTCCGATTTTCCAGATCGGTCCGACTTTGCGGCAGCAGGATATCAGGCTCGATTCCATTCCATTCGATGTATTTATGTTCATAGGTCAGCTGCCCGATCGTGGAAAGATGAATTCTATACCCGTAAGCAATGTTAAAATCTTTGGGAGCGCCACTGCCGCCACCGGTCGTATCGCCTAAAGTTGTCACCTGATCCAGTTCCCGCATCATACAGATAAATCCCTCGGCTGCGCTGAAACACGTTCCGTTTTGCAGGAGCACAACCGGTTTGAGATAAAGTTCCTGCACCGGTTGCAGATATTCCCGCTGCAATTCCTTGCCGTCGGGATCAAGCCAAATCGGCGATAAAAACGCCTCTCGAATAAAATGACGAACAATAAAATAAGTGACAAGATCGCTGCCGCCACCGTTTATTCTGACATCAATTATCAATCCTTTTGTCTCATTCAGAGCAGTTATTACACTGGTAAAATCCTGATACCAGACTCCATCGTCTCTTCGGAAGGTTGGCAGATAGATATAACCGAGATTGTCTGTTGTCGTCCCGTAGACAATTCTTCCGTTGCGGAGACTGTGAATTTTTCCAGTCAGATACTGTTTGGAAACTTCCAAACTGGACGAGTAACTGTCCTGGAGACTACGCCTTGGTGTATACGGTTTGATCTCAATCCCGGAGGGCGTAAAAAACCAGACGTGCCCGTCCTTCAAATCACCGAGAATATCATAGAGTAATCTGGTTACCTCGTCACCATCGTAGTCAGAAATATGTGCCTGATATCGAGCGCGCAAACTGTCCGGATTAATTCCCTTGAAATCCAGAAATGGATAGCGATTCCTGACTAGATGTATTGTATCGTCCAGGATCTGCTCCACATCGTAAGGTTCAGGACTCTGAGGAGCAGTCAGCATTGTACATCCTGCAAGAAAGACAACCACGATATAGTACAATTTTCGCACCATTTTAAAATTGTATTCCCAGTTGCATGAAAATCCGGTCTTCTATTCTTCGATAATAATCCCATCGTGAAGTCTCCTGATAACTCAAACTATACACAAGTTGCGCGTAAAACAGTTTCGAAATATTAAACCGGCCCCGGAGGTCAAACTCTACATTGGGAAATGTGAGCACAGTCAGGAGCTGGTAACCAGGATTAGTCTGCTGCGTAGTAATGGGTTTCGATTTGTTGGCGTATGAAACGGCAGCGATCAGTAATTGGGAAGCGAGTGAAAATTTCCGAGAGATAGTCGCCTCTATTCGGGCATTGAAATCCACAGAGCCTGATCCAAATGAGGAATTAATTGGCACATATATTTGTGACCGATCGGAATAAAAAAGCGATACTCCCGGACCGAGACAGAATGAGAAACGATCTGAAGAGAGCGAACTGTCCGCAAGGAAATACATATGCCGATAATGGAAAAGAAAATAGCCGTATTTTGCTCGACTCAGATGGTTTTTCAGTTTGTAGGCTTTGTTCAGCGCGACGTCAAATTGCACCAGTTTTTTGTGGGTTTGATTTTCCCAGGTAAATCCATAGTAATCAGACATTCCTGCATATTCATTGGGGGAGACATATTCATCGGTGAGCAAGGTGTGAAAAAAGCCGGCACCGATTGCGACACTGTTTCGATTTTCGATGGTGTTCTGACTATGAATACAGACTGGAATAACCAAGAGAAAGAAGATGAAATATCGCATTAAATACCAGACCTTTCTGCGGTCGAAATGACTGGACGTTCTAAATTTTCCGGTTGAGAAAGCAGATAGGAAAAAATGTAAATCTTGATACAGGTGTATTTTATCCCAGTTTACTCTACCAGACAACTAAAAATTTAATGCAGCCAATTTCAGTTACACTGATGAAGGCAACAATCTAAAACTGATCCGATGAATCGTTCATTCTGGCAGCATTATTTTCCCTGGATAAAAAGCGCACCCAGTTTGAGAAAAGCACTCTGTTGAGATTGGTAATCCCTTCTTGCTGTGCGATCCTGTCCAGGAAGAGATAGGCCACGGGATAAAATAATAGTCCCCAGCCGAATTTGGGCCAAAAACTCCCACTATATCCTACAATGAATATAAATGAAAAATCCCGGCCGATGTCGAACCAGATATGTGTCCAGCCCAGCAGAGGATAACTTTTGGTCTTAAACCAGAGATATCCGAACACCGAGCCGAATAGGATATTCGAGATAACCAACTGTACCAGATAGACTATTCCCATTACTGCTAGCAGGAAGAACGGTTTGCTGCCGGTCACCACTTTGTACAGTAATGGCCCAATCAGGAGTGGCCAGTGCCAGACTCCCCGCAAAATCCCGGAGATGATCACCGAACGGGTTTGTCCAATATGAGGAGTGAGGCGACTCAGGATAAAACCGCACCAGCCTAGTTCCTCACCTATTCCCGCAAACCACCCGACTGACACTATCGACGCTACAAAAATCCAGTGAGCTTTCGATATCTCTGGAATAAACTTAAATGAATTACCGAAAAGCAAACCTCCCAGCGCGGGAAGCACCCATAATCCTGCCATGGCCAGCGAGGTGTAGAGATAATATTTGAACCGGCTCCAGTTTAATGGTGGGAATTGCTCGTGATAATACAGATTCCACAAGATGGTCGCGGCGAGCAGCGGCCCAAACATTCCCACCAAATGCCCGATGGTCGCGATCATCAGAGCGATGTGATTGTGCCCGTGGGCAATGGCATCGGGAATCAGCCACGCATCCGTGACGAAAAAAATTGACCAGGAATACAATATCGCAAGCAGGAAAAAATATTTTGTTCCGGTAAGGTCTTTTTTGAAATCGGTGGCAGTCATGAGTTGACGAATTTTAACACCATTTTTATTGATTTTTAGCGGTTTTAAACAGTTGGATGGAAATTTTAACCGTTATTAATATACAATTTTTTAATGCAGATGTGAGCGCAAATTTATATAATACCTTCTCTATCCGAGTGGTTTTTATGCCACTTTCACTCACCAAGACAAGCCGCAGGAGAAACCGTTATGCGTATACATTCCGACAAGAAACTGTTCCCAAGAATGTCATTACTGCTTCCGATGATACTTCTATTTCTGTCATCAGGATCACTCGTTTTCGCTCAGAACTCTCATAAGCCTGAAAACCTTCAGGTACTACCCAAGGATATCGAGCACGACCAGCTCATCGATATTATGCGCGGGTTTACACGAGCACTGGATGTCAATTGCAGTTTTTGTCACGCTCAGGATCCGGACAATCCCAATGATCTCGATTTTCCTGCTGACAAGAAAGAAACCAAGAAGACTGCCCGAGTGATGATGCACATGGTTGAGACGATCAACAATCGGTTGTTGCCGAGGACCGGCCGGAAAAATCTGCTCAAAGTACAATGTATCACCTGTCATCACGGCCTTCAGAAGCCACATACCCTGCAGCACGAATTGCAGACGGTGTATAACAAAGGTGGTCTTGATTCCGCGGTAGTCCGTTATAAAAAGACGCGTGACCAATATTACGGGTTGGGCGCGTTTGATTTCGGTGAATCCGCTCTTATTTTAACGGCCCGGGATTTTGCGGATGCTGGCCATCTGGACGCCGCTGAACGGTTCCTGAATATGAATCTCGATTACTTTCCAAAATCGGCGAACACTTATGCTCAATTGGCGATATTGTACAATAAAAAAGGCGCCAAAAATCAATCTATGGAATATTTCCAGAAAGCGCTGCAGATCGAGCCCAACAATCAGAGAATCCGCTATATGATGAACCAGATACAGCAGCAGAAATAGAAGACCGACTGAACCAAGTGCAAAGCATCCCTGGCTTGCGTGTGATCAAAGTCAGGGGTGCAAAACTCACCAATTTTAATGTGTTCAGGTTTACAAATTGAGAGGTGCTGATTCTCCTGATCTTTTCCTCACTCGTTCACTGACGAGATTTATTTCTAACCAATAGACTTGAACCATCTCTTTTTACCCAATGAATTTCTCCTGAGGCAGAGACCTTGGGGTGTCCACCGATTAAAGGTTATTTACAATTTCTTCATTGGAGTGGTATGTATAAGAACCGTAGATTTATAACACAAATAAAGTAAACAAAGGAGTCAGTATGAATTTTAAGACATTGCCCATGGAAGAGCGCAAACGCATTGCACTTGTGGCACACGACAACAAAAAATCCGATCTGCTGGAATGGGTGAAATTCAACAAAGGTCGTTTAATTGACCACGAAATTTACGCAACCGGCACCACAGGCAAACTCATTGAAGAACAACTGGGTATCCCGATCAATCGCCTGGAGACCGGACCGCTGGGCGGAGATCAGCAGCTCGGCGCAAAGATATCTCTGGGCGAAATCGAATTTATGGTATTTTTCTGGGATCCGCTGGAGCCGATGCCCCACGATCCTGACGTGAAAGCACTGCTCCGGATTGCAGTGGTCTGGAATATTCCCATTGCCTGTAACCGCGCCTCCGCCGATTTTATGTTTTCCTCCCACCTGATGCGTGAAAAGTACGATCGTCGCCTGCCGGATTACGACACGTATAAAAATCGAGTTATTTCGACAGGCCCGGCTGAAGAATAAATCCACGCCATTGCGTTGTTCCGTTGACAATACGGGCTTTTCTATCGTATTATTGAAACGTCAAATTTTTACACAAGCTCAACATTCATTCGCCTGTTGAGCAAATTTCCAGCCGGTGTTTTCTCAGTTGCAGAGGAGAATCAAAATGAAGCGTTTTTTCCAGTTTATCGGTGTAGTTCTGCTGATTGTCATTGCCGTTGTCCTGATCCGAACAATACTTACACAATCAGGTCAACAGATTGTCTCCCAATCTCCAGATATCCCATTAGAAAAAACAGAAGTCGCGACACATCTCTCACAGGCATTGCAGTATCAAACTGTTTCCTATCAGGATACGGCCCAATTTCAAGTTAAGCCCTTTTTGTTCTTTCATCAGTTTTTAGAAGAGACTTTTCCATTGGTTCATCAATATTTGGAGGTGAGTACCACTAACACTCTCGGCTTACTTTATGAATGGCAGGGTTCAAATCCGGACTTAAAACCAGTCCTGTTTGCCGCCCATCAGGATGTGGTTCCGGTGAATCCATTGTCCCGGGAGGAATGGGTTTATCCCCCGTTTTCCGGAGCTATTGAAGAAGGCTATATCTGGGGACGCGGTGCGCTGGACGATAAAGGATCGCTGATGGGAATTTTAGAGGCGGTGGAATTGTTGCTTCGGGATGGATTTCAACCGCAGCGGACCATCTTTCTTGCCTTTGGCCAGGATGAAGAAATCGGAGGAACACAAGGCGCATCAACCATTGCCCAACGGCTCAAAGACCAAGGCATCCAGTTGGAATACGTCATCGATGAAGGCGGAATGATCACTAAAAATGTCGTTCCGGATGTAAAGAATCCGGTCGCTTTGGTTGGCACAGCAGAAAAAGGCTATGTGAGTTTACGACTAACAGCCCATGGCGATGAGGGCCATTCATCGATGCCACCGGAATTCACATCCATTGGAAGAGTCAGTCAGGCGATTGCAGACCTGGAAGAGAATCCATTTCCTTCAACGTTAGAATACGCACGTCCGCTACTTCAAACCGTCGCGCCAGAGATGCCCTTCTTCAAGCGGATGGTCGTTAGAAATCTCTGGTTATTCAGCACACTGCTGGAAAATATTTATAGTGAATCACCGAAACTGAATGCCATCATTCGGACAACCACCGCGCCAACAATTTTCAATGCAGGAATAAAAGATAACGTATTGCCAGGGCGCGCCGAGGCGGTGGTAAACTTCCGGATTTTACCGGGCGAGAGCATGAATAGCGTAAAATATAGGGTGATGAAAACTATTGATGATCCACGCGTTGATGTCACTATCGAGCCGTTTGGAGAGGATCCGTCTCCGGTTTCGAGTATCGACAATCCGAGTTATAACACCTTGAAAAAAACAATCTCGCAAACCATGGATTCTAATACGTTGGTTGCGCCATATCTTGTGCTGGGCGCCACGGATTCGAGATATTATGCAATGGTGACGCAAAATATTTATCGATTTCTTCCGTTTACGTATACCGGCGAAGATATTGACCGGATGCACGGCACCAACGAACGCATCAGCATCGATAACTACGTCCGGGGCATCAAATTTTATTACCAATTGATTCAGAACTCGCAGGAATTTTCCTCAGAGAGATAATTGCCACAGAGCATTGAGAGGCAGTGCATGGATTTTCGCACTGAACGGAACTATCTGTTTTCCTGTATACAAAATAATTCCACGCTGGAATTTCTCGCCGGTTGTCTCCTGTAAGTATTTGAGCCCTTTAAGATCGCTCGTTTTTACGGAGGAAGTGGATTTGATTTCAATCCCTACTATTTTTCCTGCAGAATCTTCTAGAAGCAAGTCTACCTCGTCACCCGAATTTGTACGAAAGTGATACAATTCCGGGCTGGTTTCACTCCAGGTCAGTTGTTTTTTCAACTCCATAGCAACAAACGTTTCCAATATCCTTCCTAGCCGAACGGGATCAGTCGCCAATTTTTCAGCATTAAAATCCAACAGCGCCGTAATTAAACCAGTATCTGTCACCATTATCTTCGAAGACTTGACAACTCGTTTGCCCAGATTGGTTGACCACGGTGGAATCCGTTGTATCAGAAATGTTCCCTGCAGCAGATTAAAATAGCGTTTCAGAGTGGTTTGGGGTATCCCAAGGCTGCGGGATAATTCAGCGTAATTCAATAATGACCCACTTCTGGCAGCAAGAATTTGCATTAACCGCTGCATGGTACTCAAATGTTCGATGTTTGCAAGATCCCGGACATCACGCTGGATCATTGTGGTGAGATAGGAATTATACCATGCAGTGCGCCGTTTCTGTGATTTTCGTGAAACCGCCTCCGGAAACCCTCCGCGTACTATCCGTGTTTTCAGTTCTTCCCGGTCAAATGTCGCCAACTCTTGAAAATCCAGATTTGGAGAGAAGAGTTTATCAACGAATTTTTCGTGCTTGCTGTCAAGTTCTCCCTGTGAAAAAGGCCAGAGAGTCAAAACTTCCATTCGTCCGACTAAAAAATTGGAAAGTTGGGGCAATAATTGAATATTTGCCGATCCGGTTAACAGGTACCTTCCCGGTTGGCGCCTAGAATCCACATCATACTTAATTGCCCGAAACAGATCCGGTACTCGCTGAATTTCGTCGAGAACCACCGGTGTATTCAATCCTGCCAGGAAACCGTCCGGATCTTCGCCAGCAGCGGCGAGCATCGAGGCATTATCAAAAGTAATGTACGACCGGGGGTTTTCTGGTTTTGCCAAGGCCTGGACGAGCGTACTCTTCCCGGTTTGCCTGGCTCCATGCAGCATGACTACCGGTGTATCTGAGAGCGCTTCAAGTAACTTTTCTGTAATATTTCGCCTGATCATAGAGAAATATTAACTAGTATCTGGTTATATTTCAACCATTAATAGGTTATTATTTTTCGCCATTAGTGCTAAACAAGATATAACCTGAATAATTCATGAATCTTACATTTGATACGGTTCGGTCAAGATGCACCGGAGGACTGACACTCTTCGACAAGCTCAGAGTGACTCAGTGAGGTGTCATCCTGAGCTTGTCGAAGGATAAGACACCGAAGAGATAGCAATCCATTGTATAGTAAGGTTCTGATGAATGCTGAACAAATTGAATTGACAAGATTCATAAATTTTTAAAGATAAATGTGGTAAAAAAACAAAAACTACTTCAGCGCCCTCAGCAGAAATATCATCACAACCGTTAATCCGGTTCCGGTCCAGAAGACGCCTGCAATGCCCCATACGGCGAAAATCGGAACCATAATCACCGGGCCGAGTGTCTGTCCAAGGCGCAACACCATTCCATTGACGGACATAAACGCCGCGCGATATTCCAGCGGCGCCAGTTCTGCCAGCAAAGTCTGGATTGACGGGATGTTCATTCCGTGGCCAATGCCAAAGATGATAGTCGGAATCAGGAAAAGCCAGATGTTCGGAACCAGCGGCATAATGAGTAATCCCACTCCATAAAATGCGAACGCAGCCCGGAGTAAAGTTCTTTTGGAATATCGTTTGGTTAATTTTCCCAGCTGTGAAGAGGTAATCGCCGTACTCAAGGACATCGCTGACATAAGCAACCCAATGACTAATGAGGACGCGTGGAATTCGTGTCCGGTTAACATTGGGAAATAGGTCAAAAACGGACCATACAGGATTATAAACGTAATGATGCTGGCGATGAAGAGGACGATAACCTGACTCTGCTTGATGCTCTGCCAGGCTTCCCTGAGATACTCGCCGATTTTCTGCTCGTTTTTCGGCTCGGGGTTGTTCAATCCAAACAGCACCACCATTCCGAGCGGCAGTGCCAGAAACGGAAGAAAAAATGGAAAGTACCATCCCAGCAGAGCCAGCGCGCCGCCGATGGCGGGATAACTGGCTGTTCCGATACTCAAAACGCTGGCGTTGTATCCCATTGCAGTTGCGCGTCGCTGATCCGAATACAGATCGCCAATAATAGTGACATTCAATGATCCCAGCGATGCGCCGCCGATGCCCTGAATAAATCGCAGCAGCAGGAGCAGATGAAAATCCCGGACGAATCCACAGGCGCCGCCGGCTATAGCGAATACAATTAGCGCCGGTACTAAAATGATTTTCCTGCCAAACCGATCTGCGAGTACGCCGAGAATCGGGGTGAGTATCACACCGGGAAGCGTGAACGCGGTGATTAATAATCCGATTGATTTGGCTGAGATATTCAGTTCCTGGACAATAGTCGGAAACGCCGGTGTGATGCTGGAAACGCCCAATACGGACATCAGCGTTACCCCAAAAATAATCTGAAGGTTTTTGTGGAGATAAACGGGTTTATCTTCAGGATTTTGATGTGTTGTGGAGTCAGCAGTCATAGTTTGTTTTGGTTTCTAAATTTTCAGGGATTCTTATTGTAATCAAAGGTGTTAGAAATTTTGTCATTTCCTGATTCATTCTTTCGCCCTTTCAGGGCTAAATTCTTCTGGGATCTTTTTCCCAGGGCTTCACCCTGGGCTTCCTTCTATTGCCCCTTCGGGGCTGAAACCAGATATAAACCCAACATTTGCATCCCAACTCTGGCCCTTATATCGTATTGCGGTATTCCCGTATTTCCGGATTCTCCAGCAAGAACATCCCATACCCCGAAACTCCTTTGTTCAGCCCCTTCGGGGCTGGAGGACGGGAGATGTCTCTTGTCCCCGGGTTCCACCCGGGGCTATTAATATGTCGCCCCGCTGGGGCTGACAACCACATCGACTAGCCATCCCGCAAATCCTCAATCCGTAATCCCGTGGTCCCGTATTTCCGTATTCCCTTATTCCCGTATTTCCGTATCTTCCAATCGCAACCAGAGATACGAATATATCAGCGCCGTTTCGTAGGCAACCTGTTGATTCGTCACAGTTCCGGCGTGTCCGCCTTCGGTGTTTTCGTAGAAGTAAACCGGTTTTCCCAGGGATTCCATTTTCGCGGCCATTTTCCGGGCGTGACCGGGATGCACCCGATCGTCGCTGGTGGCTGTCATAAACAAGACTTTAGGATAATTTTTATCTTTCGAGACATTCTGATACGGCGAATATTTCTTGATGTACGCCCACTCTTCTGGTTTGTCAGGATCGCCGTATTCGCCCATCCAGCTGGCGCCGGCCAGCAGTTTGTTATAGCGTTTCATATCCAGCAACGGCTGTTGGCAAACAACTGCATTGTACAGATCTGGTCTCTGGACTAAGACAGATCCAACCAGCAAGCCGCCGTTGCTGCCGCCCATAATTCCGAGTCGTTTGGGCGAGGTAATTTTTCTGTTGATCAGATCTTCGGACACCGCAATCATATCCTCGTTCACCTTGTGCCGGTTTTCTTTGATAGCACTCAAATGCCACTGAGGACCGAATTCCCCGCCACCACGGAGATTCGCCAGCGCAAACACTCCACCTCTCGCAAACCAGGCGCTGCCCATCACTGCGGAGTAAAACGGTTGTTCCGAGACTTCAAATCCGCCATACGCATACAACAAAGTCGGATTATCGCCATCGTATTGGATATCTTTGGACTGCACCAGAAAATACGGAATGCTGGTCCCATCTTTGGAAACGGCTTCATACTGTTTCACTTCCAGATTGGAAGCATCGAAAAAGGCCGGCAGACTTTTTACTTTTTCAATCTCTTCATTTTTCCCAGAGAAGAATAAGCTGGTTGGCGTCAGGAAATTCTTAAAGGTAAAGAAGAATCTGTTCGAGTAGTCATCGGTGGAAGCGATTTGGATCGTGCCAAAATCCGGAGCCTCGACTTTCTGACTGGCCCAATCACCGTTTTTGAAAGTATATTTGTACAGTTCACCCTTCACGTTATTTAGCCGGTTCACAAACAAAAAATCTTTGGTATTCGACACGGAGACAATACTTTCGCGATCACCCGGTTTATCGATGAGCGTGAAGTTCCGGTCGCCGTTCAGGAAGTCGTCGTAGTCTATGCTGATCAACGAACCCTGCTTATATTTCTCGTCACCGACTTCCCAGTCAGATTTCAACTGCAGGAGCATCTGGTTCTTGAAAATCCCATCGAATTTCACATCTTTGGGAAAATCCAGTTTGATCAGATTTCCATTTTCGTAGGCGTAGAACTCTGTCGTGTAGAAAGTAATACCCCGCCGGACGATCTGATACCGGCGCTCCGGCGTGTACAACGAGAACGCGTACACAGAGACATCGGTGGAGTCTCCCTCAAAAATCGTTTCCGCCTCGTTCAACGGCGTGCCGCGCTTCCAGATCTTGGCTATTCGCGGATAGCCGGATGTGGTCATTGAGCCCTCACCAAAATCGGTCATCACAAACAGCGTATTCTGATCGATCCAGGAGACAAATCCCTTGGCCTCTGGAATAAAAAAGCCATCCTTGATAAATTTCTTCGTTCGAAGATCAAACTCCCGCATCTCAACCGCGTCCGAACCGCCGCGGGACAGTTGCACCATACAGAGATTGTCCTTCGGATGGAACATAAAAGCGCCTTTGTACGCCCAAAGTGTGTTTTCCGCTTCGGAGAGCGAATCGATGTCGAGCACGATTTCCCAATCCGGATCGGATTTGAAATACTCTTCCAAAGATATCCTTCGCCAGATGCCGCGCTCGTGGACGCTATCCTGCCAGAAGTTGTAGACGTAATCCCCGACGATATTCGGCGATGCAATGCGATCCCTGGAATTGACAATCTCCAGGTTCTTCTCATAGATCTCCTGAAAGTCAGGATACTTTTCCAGTGCTGCCGTTGTTCGCTCATTTCGGGCTTTCACCCATTCCATAGCTTTGATTCCGTGAATTTCTTCCAGCCACATAAACGGATCTTTTCCTTCCTGTGCCATTCCTTGTTGCAGATAAAGTATTACTGCCAAAATTAAAAACAGTGGGATACTGAACTTCATTTTACGTTCTTTCATTCGGATACAGTGCAGAACTCAATAGAATACATGTATTAATCCATAACATTTTGACAAAAAAATAAGATAATCTGATATGAATAGGTAACGCTTTTCGTCAGGTCTTTTTGGTGAATTGATCTGAAAGACTAAGACAGGATGAACAGGGTTTACTGGATATGATTGTTAGATAATTACGCTTTTCAGTCTGGGGTTCCAATCTTTTCACTTTTCATTTCTGACTTCTCACTATCGATGCTTTATTTTTTCTTCATCAGTTTGCAGTAATTATTATCATCCTGTGAATCCCATAAACTCTGACCGTTGTTTTTGTTTTTCATTTCCGCCCTCGAAGGAGCGGAGCTACAACTGCATTTGCAAAGGTGTCCTTGTCTACCTGGTCGTTTCAATCCTCTCCGCTCCCGGAGGAGCGAAGCTACTTTGACAATATCGGCAACTGGCTCAGCGATGCGTGGTTTCAATCCTCTCCGCCCCCGAAGGAGCGGAGCTACCTGTCCATAATCACCGGCATAAAACCGTACGTCCTGTTTCAATCCTCTCCGCCCCCGAAGGAGCGGAGCTACGAGATCTCACATCCACAAAAACCCACCGGCAGGCGAGTTTCAATCCTCTCCGCCCCCGAAGGAGCGGAGCTACCGACGAGTGGGGTGTTCTCGGATGTGCTCAATGTGTTTCAATCCTCTCCGCCCCCGAAGGAGCGGAGCTACACGCTTGCAGTTGATAGGGATGCGACGGCCAAATCGTTTCAATCCTCTCCGCCCCCGAAGGAGCGGAGCTACCGGCTCCCCGGTCAAGACCAAGTCTCGAAGAAGCGTTTCAATCCTCTCCGCCCCCGAAGGAGCGGAGCTACATTGCCGCACTGGTTACACCGTCAAACACGAGTTGTTTCAATCCTCTCCGCCCCCGAAGGAGCGGAGCTACCGTATAGCCTAATTTGCTATCAATAGTATAAGCTCGTTTCAATCCTCTCCGCCCCCGAAGGAGCGGAGCTACCACGCGAGCCAGAGAAGCAGCGTGAGTATATCTTGTTTCAATCCTCTCCGCCCCCGAAGGAGCGGAGCTACTTGGCCTATTTCCGGCATCCGCATATTTGTATCAGTTTCAATCCTCTCCGCCCCCGAAGGAGCGGAGCTACAGATGAGAGAGACAACACACAACAGAGGGAGTCAGTTTCAATCCTCTCCGCCCCCGAAGGAGCGGAGCTACCTTGGGATACATCCCAGGCAGAGAGGTCACTAGTGTTTCAATCCTCTCCGCCCCCGAAGGAGCGGAGCTACAAACTCTGAGCAAAGACGGGGCTTCGCGTCTGATTGTTTCAATCCTCTCCGCCCCCGAAGGAGCGGAGCTACAGTTTCAGCATTGACTGGTCGCCAATACAGGTGTGGTTTCAATCCTCTCCGCCCCCGAAGGAGCGGAGCTACTTGCCATTCTGATCTAAATCCCCAGCCTGTAGTTGTTTCAATCCTCTCCGCCCCCGAAGGAGCGGAGCTACCTATCTATGAAGTCGGGCGAAGACTATACTAAGGAGTTTCAATCCTCTCCGCCCCCGAAGGAGCGGAGCTACCAAACAATGGGGCGGGCTAATCTTTTGACTGGAGTTTCAATCCTCTCCGCCCCCGAAGGAGCGGAGCTACTGTGAGATACCCTTAATTGCATCAATAAACGCCGGTTTCAATCCTCTCCGCCCCCGAAGGAGCGGAGCTACCCAATCAACCACAAGATCGGTCGCGTTATCCGTCTGTTTCAATCCTCTCCGCCCCCGAAGGAGCGGAGCTACTGGAATCGGGCATCCCCTTCGGCATCCGTAATCAGAGTTTCAATCCTCTCCGCCCCCGAAGGAGCGGAGCTACATGATATAACTGTCTGAGACTCGCATTCATCTGGGTTTCAATCCTCTCCGCCCCCGAAGGAGCGGAGCTACGGTAGTTGTGCTTGTCCAGATACGGGCGGCAATCGTTTCAATCCTCTCCGCCCCCGAAGGAGCGGAGCTACGTTAAATCCCGCTTGCGCCCGATATCCACGCCGAGTTTCAATCCTCTCCGCCCCCGAAGGAGCGGAGCTACGTGGCGGTAATTGCGCCTAAATTGTTGCAGTTGCGGTTTCAATCCTCTCCGCCCCCGAAGGAGCGGAGCTACGCCGCTGTCATCCAGCAGGTCGCAGGTGGGAACGGTTTCAATCCTCTCCGCCCCCGAAGGAGCGGAGCTACTGATTATCCGTGTAGTCCTTTGATCTCTCGTGCAGTTTCAATCCTCTCCGCCCCCGAAGGAGCGGAGCTACAGAGTAATTTTGACATCAAAATCGATCTGCTATTGTTTCAATCCTCTCCGCCCCCGAAGGAGCGGAGCTACAACATGGATACGACACTCTAACCCCGCTTCGCATGGTTTCAATCCTCTCCGCCCCCGAAGGAGCGGAGCTACATCATACACGCATATTTTCCGGCATATGTTGCCGGTTTCAATCCTCTCCGCCCCCGAAGGAGCGGAGCTACAGCACTTTTACTAAAGTGCGAAAAATCGGGGTGGACAAAGGCAATTTTGCGAAACCCTGTCCAAAGTGAGATTCTTGAAGAGAAGGTTTTGGATTAGTGATTCGGAAGTTCCTGATATAAAGTGATATATAGCGCATCGCGAACCTCCCCGGGTTTTGGTGGGCACTCCCGGTTCGCGCTGCTGTATTTTTGTCCTTGTCATCATGTTATAATATAAGCGGATCATCGAAATTTGTCGCCCGAAATCTGCCAAATTCTTCCACAATCTCTTCAGCATTACCATGAAGATGGTATATCCGCAGATTGTCCTTTTCCTCGTCCATGATTTCCGTAAGTCGGTGGCGGAACTGCTCATACTGTGGTTTTGTCAGCGAACATTCGAACAGAGAGTATTGTACCCGTTGCCCGTACCCTTCGCATGCCTTAGCCATCTTGCGAAGCCGTTTTTGTCCGGCTCTGTTCGTGGTATCGACATCGTATCCAATCAGGAGTCGCATTATTTTATTTCCAGAGATAAGGTGTGTATTCCGGGATTTCTTTTCTGAGCCGCCGAGCCAGAATTCGAGCCTGTATGTGAGGCAGTAATCCGATGGGAACAGATTTCTCTAACAGGGAATGCTGGACTTCAACACTTTTCCGTTCCTGATAAGTTGTCAGAAAGGTTTTTCTCGCTTCATCGGTCATCTCAACGGCTCCGCCCTGGCGTTGGGTAAAATCGGATTTGCTAATTTGCCTTCTGTTAATAAGGTTCAGAACCACCCGATCAATCAGCGCAAATCTGAATTCCTCCATCAGGTCCAGCGCCAGAGAAGGACGCCCTGGTCGCAGCGTGTGAAGAAATCCGATTTGCGGATCCAACCCCACTCCTTCCACCGCGCCAACACAGTCGTTGGCAAGGATGCTGTATCCAAACGAAAGCAATGCGTTCACCGGATCTCTGGGAGGACGCTTATTCCTGTTTTGAAAACTGAATTCCGTCGAGTCGACTTTGATCAGATGGTTCATCATGCTGAAGTACTGTTTCGTGCCTTCTCCCTCGATTCCACGGATTGTGTCGAGACTTCTGTCTGCCGATTCGCCCTGATTTTCCATGGAATCAAGATGGTTTAGGGAGTGCCTGAGTTTCTGTCCGATCGACTTTAACTCTGCAGAAGCATCGGATTCACCAGATTCTCTGGCAGCTCGCATAATGATATTGCGTGCGTTCCAGAGTTTCCCTTCCACAAACCGTTTCGCCAGGGAAGTAGTTAGTGCATGATCAGAATACGCTTCGAATTGACTTATCCTGAGCAGCACATTCCCCTTGGTCGGTCCGACGACTCTGGCTTTGAACCGCCCGGTAAAATCGTGATAGCTGATTTGCTTACCCTCTTCTGCGAAGCGTTGGATTAACGCAGCTGAAACGGTAATCCTGCCGAAACAGGTAATAGCGCCCAGGTGGAGTATGGGGATTTTGACTTTATCCTGATCAGGCACCTCAATAATCACAGTGTCACCATCCAGATGGATATATGTCCCATCCGTTGTCAGGTACAAGGTATTGAGCAGGGTATGCAATACTGTCACTCCTTATCGCTAAACCAATGTCTGAATCTGGATTCTGATTGACGAATTACCGATGGCAAGCAAGATTCCTGCAAAGAGCAGTGTTCACACCGTTTGTCATTGACCGGCGATGGTAGTGTTTCGGTACTCAGAATACGTCGGGTTTCATAAATGATGGAGAGCACTTTCTGTCGTAATGATTCAGTAAATTCAACCTCACGACGACGTTTGGATTTAATGTGGAATATAGCGCCCTTCGGCACGGATTTCTCCAGCATCTCTTCCAGACACATCCCCTGAGCGCACAACTGGATATCCATAGCGTCGTACTGTTGCTTTTTACCCGACTTGTATTCCACCGGATAAGGAACGTCGTTTCGGAATTCAACCACATCGGCTTTTCCGATCAATCCCAGTTCTTCGGACCAGAGCGGAAACGACCGCTCAATAGTGACATCGCCACGAGTTTCGGTCTCAACGGTATCCACCCGTTGATGAGTAAGATGCCCCCGGATGGTGTAGATATTTTCGTCAAAGGTCTGCTCCAGATCGATCAGCGCGCACTGGCGCGGGCAGTAAGCCGTATGCTCCAGTCGTGATATCGGAAGCGGTTCCTCATTGGCCATCAGAAGTTACCTCCCAGGAAACTGTTGAAACAGGTTTCAAGGTGAATTTTTCTTCAGCATTCACCGTGATAAATCCCGGTGTTACCCGTACAATTATCCGATGGCTGTGCAGGTAATGCCCGTCGGTAAATTATCAGTGTTGAGCTGGACCTGATAATCATCGAATTTTCGAGGGACTCGCGCGTCATCGCTCCTAGACACAGAAAGCCGATCGAACAGCTTATGTGCCGGGGCGTTCCCGAGTTTGTTTTCGTGCGTGAAGATATATAGTCCACGGAATGCCATAAAGCCCCGGCTGGCAGAGCGATCCACTTCCCACATCCGCTGGAGCGCATCCCAGAAAATTTCCAGATCTTCAGCCGTTGCTCCGGTATCTTTCCCCAGATGCGGAGAGTAAAACCCCTTACTGAGGTATAGCCCGTAGGGGACGATAGTTTTCCGCCCCATTTGACCAGAGCGAGCCGACTCGTCGTCAGCTGAACCCCCTTTAATATCCTCAGCATTTGTGAGTGCAACCCGTGTAATTGCTATGTCCGATGGGACAATACGATTAAAAGAACGTCCAAAAGTAAATTGGAGTGGTCCTCTCACTTGTCCACAGTTTACTCCAGTTGTCATTACCGCTCCGAACATTCTGATATCAAAGAAGTTTGTGCACATCCAGCGCCTGGCATTTTCCTGATTCTCCCCACCAGGATTCTTTAAAAATTCTTTCCGCTTATTATCTTTTTCCGGTAGTTCAAGTTTCCCTTCTTCTTCAAGATGAAGATAAGCCCGTTCATTTTGTTTGTTCAGGATTCCTTTATGTTGTACATAGATCTCAAATGCTCTCTCACCTTCCTTGGCAATATTGACAAAATCTCGCACTTTTCTCTTAAGGCAAACATCTGTTACGATTCCCTGCATAGTCTCAGGATCGACCCGGGGCAGATTGCCGGCGTCCGGATCGCCGTTGGGATTGCCGTCGGTTACGTCAAAAAGTAACAGAAAATCGTGGCGTTTTTTCGGATCGGTAATCAGTGCTTTGTTTTTCATATCTTGCTCCTCTGTGGATAGTTGTTTTCTTTATGAATTTGGAAACGGAATCTTAATCTATTCTTCGGCTGCCGGTTCCTCCTCATGCTTGGCAAACCGGTCCGCGCGCTGGTGATAATAACCGAGCGCGAACAATCCCTGCTCTTCCAGGGAAAGCGTTCGGGGAAACGCCTGAACGGAACTCATCACATCCGCCAGTTTGCGCTGCAGTGTGACGTGATAGCCCGGTTTTTCTTTGCGGAGTTTTCCGAGATGCGACTGGCTGCCTTTGACCAGGCGTCCGAATACCGATGCTGGTGCAGTAGACGCTGTGCCGAAAAACCGATCCACGATTGTTGACTTCACGCCCGGAATAGCCGCTTCCTGAATTTCTTCCAGTACGGATAACAGTCGTCCGCAATGATATGCCGGTGTTTCCACCGACGGGTTAAGTTCTTCCATATTGCCCTCCTTGAAGAGTGGATGGTTGTTGGTTGTTAAGACTAATTTTATTAAAGATGCCCGAATATTTGCATACCACGGTTTTTCTTCGCCAATTTCTGCCCTTATTCGATGTAATACCTTCTGCAACATCCACATGGGAACAGGCTTTTGCTGTAATGCACATTTCAGAAGCGGTTGAATATGGTGGGGCTCCAATTGCTGATTAATTGCATTCTTACCTCTAACATTCACAGTTCGAACCATTCCACTTGCTAACGAATAAATTCCAAAATACCGTCCATGCCGTAAATCTTGAGCGCTAAAAAAACTGGTGAGATTTTTTTGTATATGTGCCAAAGTAGTACTAATTACATCCCTTATAACTACTCTGCTACCGGAAGCAGATAAACTCGCGGCATAAAACGGGTGTATATCAAGTCCAGTGCTACCTGCATGTTTCCCATAAACGGTTTCAAATAACGCTTTCACGTCAGCTGGCTCAGGATTTTCAAGTAGCGATCTAATGTCTATCTCTATTTTATTTGGCATCCAAAATACATAGGCTATAGGGCCTATCCGAATGTGATTATTTTCGTCTCTAAGCAATGTATTTAATGAATAAGTGAATTTTTCAGCACAGACTCTACAAATTGGGGAGATGAGTGAATGCTGTAACCCATAAGAGAAATAAGCGTTCTCATTAGCAGAAATAAGAGAAGTCCCACTAGATTGTCCGCCTGGTAAACCTTTGACTTTTTTGGTCAATCTTTCTTCTACTTTTCCAACTTTTCCACATGAGATACATTCAAACTCATTTGTCTCTGCTTCCTCAGAAGAATTATATTGTCTCCAATAATCCTGTATATCTTCGCGCTTAAATGGCAAATCGCCATCAACGGAGAAAGTCACATTCATTGAGGGATCAAAATCATCTGGTAATTCTAAACTTTCTATTTCGACGTTTGATAAAAAGTCAGCGATAGCGCTTATGTCTTTATCATCTGTATCGGTTGCACATTGATTCATTAATTCTTTAAATGATTGATGATAATGCCCCACCCTCTCTGCTCTATCTTCTGATTTCGGGATGCCGAGTGCATATTCCCCAGTATCCATGAGCAGAATGGGTCTGATATTGCTTGAACGAGGAACCATAGGTGCGATGTATTCCTTACCTCGATTACCACGACTACTATCGTCACTCAACGTAATTATACCCAGGTAATTCCCTTCCGAATCAAGTTCAATTAGGTATTTAATACGCTGCTTTTGATACATTATTGGAGGAGCATTCAGGATATCTGCATATTCCACTAACTTTTCGAGTAACATCAGTCACCTCCTTGATACAACTCTAACGGTATTTCTATGACTCCCTGATCAAGATGAGCGGAAAAGAATTTTGGCGTATTTCTTTCTCCCTTTTCCGAATAATCAATATCAAATAACATACGTCCCAAATCATCGCTCACATCAATCGGCTGTTCACTCCCTTCCGGTTCAGCAAAGTACGCCGGGAATTCCCTGTTACCCAGATACGGACGATGGAAATACTGTCCGCGTGAAACCCGACGACGAAATTGATCGCGGTATTTGGCAACGTGATTGTCTGTCGCGTGATCCTGAAGCTGGATTTGAGATTTTATCACATAGGCAACATCTCTGAGCGCCAGCGTGTGCCGCTGTGTTCGATCTTCTTCTATAAAATAACCGCCGCCGTTTTTCTCCCAGCCTCTGGCAGAACGATCGCTCTGCCGGTTTTTCACCTCATTCCTCACAATCGAAATATGCCGGATTGGTTTCAAAACCTGAATCTCGGTGATAATCCAGGAGAACTCCGGTTTCCAGAAGATCGCTTCCAGCACACCGCGTGCTGCGGATGGCGTCATCACCGGATACGAAACGCGTTCAACTTTCATTTCGGGACGCGTAAAGCACGCCATCTCTCCCCAAACTTTGACTTCTAGTGGCGGATAATCGAACATATAAACCTCCTCGTATTAATGAATCATCGATAAAGGATCTTTTTTGTCGGTAAGTAATCCAAGTCGTTTGTGATACTGCGCTTGCGTCACCCAAATGCCGGGATATACCTCTTGCACCAAATTGTTTTGAATCATTTTCTTGTGCTGCCAGTTGCTTACGCTTACGGTATACGGCTGAATGTTCCGGAGAACGATTCTCGGCGGAACTGATTGATTTTTAAGATACCGAACCTGTTTTTCCATAAATTTACGGTCATAGTTTACAACGATGGTTTCAGTATCATCCTTGATCATCCGGAATTTAGTCGCCACGGTTTTGAACCGGAGATTTGCCCTATCTTCCTGAATTTTATCCGGATCGAGAGTAATCGATTGGTATAATTTTCGAAAATATGCCGGGAAAGTTTCAGGGGAATTTAAATCCAGTGTTTCATCCCGGAGAAATTGTTGGGAAATATCCGTCCCGGTTCTGTACGAGCCCTGAGGAAGTCCGCCCTCTTCCATATCGAAAACCACGACTCTTCCGGAGTTCTGCTTTCCTTCGCGGTTACATCGTCCGGCAGATTGTACAATGCTATCCAGCGGCGCGATCGCGCGGAATACCACCGGAAAATCGATGTCTACGCCGGCTTCAATAACCTGAGTCGAGATCACTTTGCACGGTTCCCGATTGTCCAATTTTCCCCGGATCTCCCGCAGAGTATCAGATCGATGGGCGCTGCACATACTACTCGACAAGTGATAGACTTCCGGATCATCCCAGAGATACCAAATCCGCTGGGCGTCCTTGCGCGTATTAACGACGCAAAGCACCTGTGATTCTTTCCTCAGTTGTTGCACCAATTGTTCATCAGACCATTTCTCTCCGATACTATTCTGATATTCAACCCGCCGAAGATTGGCGAATAGTTGTTCCGGATCAGAGATAATCTCCTGAATCTGAGCAAAGCCGGAAAACGCCGGGTTCTTCTCAAGAGAAGGCTGTGTCGCTGTACTTAAAACCACTGTGCAATTATAATTATTGACCAGTTGCTTGAGTCCAGCAACAATGGTTTTTAACAGATGTGACGGCAAGGATTGCACTTCATCCAGAATGATACAACTATTCACAATGTTGTGGAGTTTACGGCACCGAGAGGTCTTGTTGCTGAACAGGCTTTCGAAAAATTGTACGGTTGTCGTCACGATTACCGGCGCATCCCAATTTTCATTCGCCAGCCGGAGTGCAGCCTGAGATGGCTTGGGATAATTTTCAGGATCTTTCCACGATACATTGCTGTGATGTTCGAGTACCTGATCACTCCCAAGGATATTCCGGTAGACCTGAGCATTCTGTTCAATAATACTCGTGAATGGCAGGCAGATGATGATCCGGTCAAGATTATGAGTCTGTGCATGTTTTAGCGCAAAGCCCAGCCCCGATCGGGTCTTCCCACCACCGGTCGGGACTGTCAGCCGATAGACGCCCTGCATTTGTGTTGCAGATTCAATGCAATCAGTATAAACACTATCACGGATTTGATTCACTGCCGTTTTAGGCGCATTCCTTCTCAATGATTGCTGATCATCGTGAAATTGCTCCCATAGAAAATCAAAATCCGACTCTACTCCACGGAGATCAGTATTTGATCGGTTGAAATGACTTTCCGTATCTAAAAAGTCGGCATCAACAAGTGCAGAGAAGAGCAACCTCAGGAAGAACTCAATGGCTCGATTATCTTTAGGATCAAGGTAAAATGGAAATTCCAGTTGCCCGGGACTTAACGGTTTATCAAACTCTTTTAAAGCTTCACTAAGTGCATCTGTGGTAAACTTATTATTACATTTTTGGGTTATCCACGATCTTAAATCACTTGGATCCGGCATTCCGCCATGATGTCCGGCAATTAAGAAACTTAGAGGTTGGAAATATTTCGAGGCCAGTTCAGCACCGGCACCCTTGTGATCCTGTCCCTGGGATTTCCCGTTTGTCTGGAGATATTTTTGAAATACGGGGTGCGCTTTTCCGAGATCGTGCCATAATCCGGCATATTTTCCAAGTTCGCTGGCATTGAACTTCTCAGCAAATTCCTCTGCGAGATTGCTTACCCTAAGCAAATGTTCATGGAGAGGATGGAATCGCCCTTCTCTATTTTCAGAATGAGCAATCAACACAATATGGATCAACCTTTTAAAACGTTTCAATTATTACTTATAGCATTCATCCGCCTTTGATGACTTGGCGAATACTGGAGATGGTTTCTTTAACGTGTGTTTTTAAAGTATCGGTAATCGGAACGTCTATCAACTTATTTCTGCTCCGCGTATAAACAATATATCCGGTGTTTACTGTTTTCTCATAATTTTCCTCAATAAGTAAGCCGTACACGGCGATCTGGTATTAATATTTTTGTGGCTATTAAGTTTGCTCAGTAAATGGGCAGATTTAACGACAAATGAGGTTTTCCAAGCGAGGTTCGCGAGTGGTGAAACTAGTGCAGCCGGGTTAGTGGGCATTTTCTCTGCAACGACCTGACCTAATTTACTATCAATATATATACTTCAGAATATACATTAAACAGGAAATTTCAGCGTTTGCCAAAATGTCAGAATTCCCACAAATTGATCAGTCATATAAATTAGAGGGATCTGTGAGGCATTAATCCAGTTTATCCGGTTAATCTCGTCCTATTGGTGAATTGATCTGAAAGACTAACACAGGATTTACTGGATCCAATTATTAGATAATTACACTCTTCAATCTGGGATTCCCATCTTTTCACTTTTCACTTTTCACTTTTCATTTCTGACTTCTCACTGTCGATGCGTTATTTTTTCTTCCTCAGTTTGCAGTAATTATTATCATCCTGTGAATCCAGTAAATCCTGTCCGATTTTTTCCCTTTCACCGCACTACCAGCATTTTCCGGACTTCGGTAAATCCGGGCGTGTCCATCCTATAGAAATACATCCCGCTTGGGACCGGAGTGCCGGACAAATTTTTTCCGTCCCATCGGATTGCGTGCTGGCCGGCCTGATGAAAATCATCGGTTAAAATCAGCACCTGTTGCCCGAGTTCGTTGAAAATCGTGATCGTCACGTTTCCGGGACGTGCAACTTCGTAATGAATCGTGGTCGCAGGATTAAAGGGATTGGGAAAGTTCTGAAGTAATCCAAATTTCTGCGGCGCTGCAGAATTATCGTCGTCAATTTCGGACGATCCGGCGGTGTTGTAAACCTCAATTTCGAACAGTGAATAGCCCCATTCCGTGGCGCGACTGGTACCGTACATCCGCAGGTATCGCGCCGAAGCATCGACCTCCCAGGATTCCACATTACCGTTACCGTCCGGCTGATTCACAATAGTTATCCAGTTAGAATTATCATTGGAAGTCTGCAACTGGTACGTTTTGGCGTAAGCCGTTTCCCAGTGAAGCACAACCTGATCGAATTCGATAGTCTGACCAAAATCAATAGTAATCCACTGGGGATCGGAAAACTGGGACGACCACCGTGTGGAGAGATCACCATCGACGGCATTTTCACCGCTGTATTGAGCACTTTCCATTGAGGATACCATAACATTTTGATGGAGCGCGAGATTGGCAGGCGGCGGTTCATACACCGTCAACTCCTTGCTTGCGTCGTTATTATCCGGGAGAGTCTCCTCGATGGTGTGGTTGCCGTTGACCGTCGCGTCGATGGCGTAGGTTCCCGGTTCTCCGGCGATCCAGTAATTCGTATCGTCAGATATTCCGGAATTTGCGCAAACAAGCGCCATGCCACCAGCCGGGATCGATTGGGTGTATTCTGTTGTTGAAGCGGTTGGCGTTCCATTCAAATCGAATTCCAGATTAAGCGATTCTCCGGCCGGACTTGCTCCGGTGCCACGGTTCATGACGGTTGCCAAAAATATTACAGAATCACCTTCCAGCGGATACGGCGGAACTGTGTACACATTGGCAATTTGGAGATCCGGCTTCGGTGTATCATCAGTCAGGATAAATTGTCCAGTTAAGGGTAAACTATCTGACGAAAATCCCACCCGGACAGTATAGGTCCCGGAATTCACTTCATAACGAGCCAACGCTTGCGGGTAGCCGTATAAATTTGATGGATTAATGGTGAAAGTGACGGTTTCAGTTTCACCGGAATCCAGGTGAATTCGTTCAAAGCTTTTCAATTCCTTCATCAAATTGTTGTCATCGTTGGCAATGTATAATTGCACCACTTCATCGCCGTTGCGATCCCCGGTGTTCGTGACATTCACTCTGACCTGAACAGGCTGTCCAATTGGCGCTTCGGATGGCGTAATCGTCAGATTGCTTCCAGTGAAGGTTGTATAGCTTAGTCCGTATCCGAATGCGTATTGCGGAGACTCATTATTCGCATCGAACCAGCGATAACCGCCTCCCAGATTGTCGTTCAAGTTGTTATTCATCCGGTCAGCGAGCTGGGAATCGTTCACCGGCATGGTTTGCGGCAATTTTCCGCCGGGATTGTAATCGCCGAATAACACTTGAGCAATGGCGTTTCCGCCCTCGTTGCCAGGATAAAATCCATAGAGCAATCCCTTGATATCCTCGTCAAATGGAGTAGAGGTGGTAATTCCGCCACTGATCAATACCACAATGATATTGGGATTTTCCTGCGCCAACAGTTGAATCATCTCATTTTGCTTCCCCGGCAGTTGCACAGAACCGTTTGCCCGATCCGAGCCTTCGCCTTCCTGGGTGCGATCCAGTCCGCCAAAGAAGATGACAACGTCTGCCTGTCGCGCGTAATTCAGTGCCGCTGAAGAATCGGTGTAACCGCCAGAGATATCACATCCCTGGGCATACAATACATTCTCTGATCCGACGTAATTTTCAATTCCCTGGCGCGGCGTAACGGTGTAAAACGGCTCGACCCAACTGCTGCCGGAAGCGTCGGTCCGCATTACGTTGGCGTTAGGTCCAATTACTGCAATAGTTCCCACGGATTCAGCATCCAGCGGCAAAATATTCTCGTGATTTTTCAGGAGGACGAGACTTTTCTTGCCGGCTTCCAGACAGATATTTTGATGCGCAGCGCTGTTCACATCGCTGGGATTGCCTTTGGGATAATAGTCGAGTAAACCGGCAACAATTTTTGTCCGGAGTACACGACGCACGGCTGCGTTGATTACCGCTTCCGGAAGTTGTCCGGAATCCACTAACGCTCTCAAGCCAGATTCGGAATCCTGGTACACCAGATCGCCCATATCTATATCACAGCCGGCTCGGATGGCGCCTTCAGCGCTCCAGATGGATCCCCAGTCTGAAACCACGTAGAACGGAAATCCCCATTTCACCCGTAGATACTCGTTCAATAAAGTGGGATTCTCCGCGCATTTTTCGCCGTTCAGGAGATTGTAGGCGTTCATCACGCTCAATGCTCCACCCAGTTGAACAGCATCGCGAAATTGAATAGCGTATTGCTCCATAAAATTTGATGACGTTAACGAATAATTATTTGTCGTGCGCCCGGATTGCCGGAATTCGGTGAAAAGGTGTTTTATGGTAGCGATCGTCCCGGTAGATTGAATTCCTTTGACCATCTGGATATTTATCGCGGCGTTCAGAAACGGATCTTCGCTGCTGCCTTCCGGCGATCGTCCGTTGCGGGGATCCATGGTGGGATCGAGACACGGACCGAGCGCCTGGATAATGCTTTTGCCACGGAATTCCTCGCCCATCGCTTTGCCGACCTGATAACACATTTCCGGATCCCAGGTGGCGGCTAATCCTGATCCCACTGGAAAAGAGGTCGCCTGGCCGTTGCGCACGCCGTGAGGCCCGTCCGCCATCGTAAATCCTGGAATATTTAATCTGGAGTTGTCCGCAGTATTAAACGAGCCTTCCTGGTGCAGTTGCGCGATTTTCTCGTCCAGTGTCATCTGCGATATGATATTCGAGATGCGGCCTTCCAGCGTGAGTTGCGCCTGTAAATCCAGAGTAAACAGTAATGATAACAGGAGAAATGCAAAGACTGATTTCAGGATTGCTGGAGCTGAAAACCTCACGAGACCCTCCTTCATTTGAATAATCATGTTCTGATAAATATGAATCAAACTATCGATAAATCTTTGGAACCTGTTTAGAAACTTTCAATTATCGTACCAGATGATATTTATCCATGATAAAAGCCAAATTCCTTCATTGTGGCGATAGCCCTCGATCTCAGTCCTGTTGAATGCCAGCATATAAGAAAACAGGTTATTAAATTGATAATCTCTTTTTCAGGATATCTGATCTCTTTCAAAATTAGCCGGGATTTACGGAGAAACAAGGATGAAGGATGAAGAGGATTAAAGATGAAAGATGAAAGTGCTGAAAAGATAAAAGATATTGAAAGATGAAAGTCCTTTCTCATCATCTGTTGAAAGCACAGAATTGGGGTTTTTTCCTTTATGACTATTAAGTTAACTCAGTAATTTTCGGATTCAGTCATCCAAGTTTCAGGTGATGAAGATTCTCTGCAGTGCCTGAGAATAGATGGTGCCCATTCGATAAACTCCCTCTATCCGCTGCGGCGGATTCGCCCTCTTACGGAGCTGACATTACCCACATATTTTAAAAAGGCGCAAGGGATCGCGTTCGGTTCACGATAGGCCGGTGTGAGAAAACTCATCCCCCTGTGTCCCCCTTCAAAGGGGGAAATGATGCTTGACCGAGGGCTTTCCGCCGAATTCCAGTGCCGGCCAGTTTGCGTGCAGAAATCTGCTTGTATCGCATAGAGGGCAAAGAAAAGTCACCGGATCATGGCTTGCGTTCCGTCTTGTCCCTCTTCCGAAGGGGGCCGGCGTTCACGCTCCCGTTTGGGTGAATGCAATTTGTCGGCAGAGTATTTCCACCGCGTTCTGGGAACAATTCGAGATCTTATTATGCGGGCTATGGCCGGTTGGGCGGAAGTTTCTGAGCAAACTTAATAGCCACATTTTTACTTTCACACAGAACCAAAGATTAGTAAATAAGAGGGAATTTAACTGTCGCCAGAGATTTCTATGAAACTCATTAAACGGATCATTTTTCTCCTTTCATTCGCAGTCTTGTACCTCATCTTTAAAGAATTTCTTGAAATTTATCTAGTGGCGCGATCCGTGCATCCAATCGTTGGTTATATTGCGCTCGCCGCAATTATTGGCGTGATTTATTACTTTGTCGGCGTTCCAATTTACCGGATTGTCAAGATTCCAGTCGCGTACGGCCCCACCAAAGATGTTGACGAAGTGCCTGAACTCATCCGGAAACGGATGGAGCACTTCCGGCGAAATCGATATTTAGGCGAGCGGGGATTTTCTTTTGATGAAATCCCGGCAACCAACGATGGTTACCAGAAAGTCTTGGCTGGATTAAAACCGGAGACGGAACGCATCCGGAAGAAGTATGTCACACAACTGTTTTACAGTTCGAGTTTGGCGCAGAACGGGTTTATAGATGCCATCCTTATTTTTTCTTCCAGCATCAATCTGGTGAAGGAATTGTTCATCCTGTACAACGGCAGAGTATCGAACCGAGACTTATTAATCATCGCAAGAAAGGTCTATTATTCTATCGCTATCGGTGGCTCGGAAGGCGTAGAATATGCCACTCAGGAAATCCTGTCCAAACTCTCTTCCGGTGGTATGAAAAGTATCCCGTTTGCGGACAAAATTTTCGGCTCCATTGCGGATGGTTTTGTCAACGCTACCCTTCTTACACGGATTGCGCTCATTACTGAAAACTATTGCACTACGTTATATATTAAATCAGATCGGGATTTAATTCCCTCGCCTGTATTAGTTATTGATACAGCCAAGCGCTTAACCGGAGATATTCTCGGCCTCATTGGAAAAAGCGTAAAGCACGTGGGGAAATCTTCCTGGTCGCGAACGAAAGATATGACAGATTTTGTGGTCAACCCGATGCGAAATATTTATAGAAATATCCTTGATCGGCATGGTGCGGATGCCCTCGAGGATGAGACCGAAAAAGAAATGCTCAAAGATTCACTGGCGCTGTCAACCTCATATGGTCCCTTTGGAATTGGCCGCATCATCGGAATCTTCAGACAGTCCAACCACAATAAGACAGAAGAGATTTGATTACCGCGTTTTTTTTGCAGTTGTCCGGAAGTAAGTCTGTACTCATTCATTGTATACTTGGGGCTACTCTAAAAAGTACATGCTTATGAAAATATTTTTGCTTGTGAGTCTCTGACCAAACAATTTGAATAGCCCCGTCCCGTCCGGACGGGACGGGGTATCTGAAGCGTTTTTTACTTTTAGGGGGCTTCAGCCCCTTTTTATAGTAAACTCATTCTTGAAATGTGCTGAAAACTTGTATGGTCACTCCAGAGATAATGGATTCCCGGAGCAACCTGAAACCGATAAAATTGCACAATTGTGTGAGACAGCACACATTTGTCGCTGGAAGCATAAACTTCTCAAAAGCCCCATAATTCAGCACTTACAAGGATTTCAGGTATTTCGAATAGGCATATCGGGGATATCCCGATTGATTTGAGTATCTCTAATATGTTATTCTAAACCACAAATTAACTGGCAGATTCTTCGTGCGAGTTTTGCACGCTAACCAAATTTGACGAAGGAGGACACAGGGATGTATCTCATTCAAATAATCAGACGTTCTGTGCGACATCTCACAGTGTCCCATCATACTTTTAGCCAAATTCTTTCAAGTCGAACCAAAATTCGTAGAAAAGTGGTTCGAAATTATCGTTATTCTGATGTTTTTCCACTTAGTTTTGGACAATTATTTGGTTACTTTTATATGGTTTTAATACAAAAATACGAGTCTATAAATCACGCACAATTAATACCAATTCAGGAAGTGAGCAATAATTATATATCGTCGCGCTCAGTTCATTCACAGGTATTTAGATCCATTTGAGAAATACGAATTTACTGAACACGCGCTACAGACGATCTAAACAGACTGTATTATGATGCGAAAAAAATATAGCCAAATTTTTGTTTATTCCACTGAGATTAGCAATCTCATTCGATGTGGATCATCTTCTGTACACCGGATGATAAACAAACTCACCTTGCACACTGATCCATTTTCACATAGATCATCCTCTGCTACCACCTCCCTCAAGTCGGATACAATACTCCATGGCTGATACTCCAAAATCACAAGCGCAGCTCTTAGAAGAGATAAGCAATCTGTTTGAACAATTTGCTCATCTTGAGAAAGTGAAATCTGAAGAGCGACAGAGTCTTCAATTTTATGAAGAACTGGTCGAGCATTCGGTCACGCCAATTATTTTGCTCCACGCAGATTGTACAATCAAATTTGCCACACCTTCCGCAGAACAGATTTTTGGGTACTCACGAGATGAACTCCATGGGAATAGTATTTTTGATTATATCCATCCGGAAGACATCGCCAAAGGTGAGACTCAGATTTCCAGAGTGGTAGATAACCCGGAGCAAGCGCTGCCATGCCTGAAAGTTCGGATTCATCGCGAGGATGGTGAAGAACGGAAAATTGAAGGCATTGGACGAAATTTTCTCGCTGAAAAGTCTATTAAAGGGATTTTTGTCAATTTACGGGACATCACTGACGAGCAACAATTTGATAATCAAATGCTTCACGCCCAGAAGATGGAGGCACTCGGCCACATCGCTGGTGGCATTGCACACGATTTTCGAAATATACTCGCCATTATTATGGGCGCAACTCAGATGCTTGAACTGAAACCCTCTGAGGACCAGGTACGCCAATATTTAAATATGATAATGTCCAGCGTCAAGCGCGGAACAACTATTACGGAGCGTGTGCTGGCGTTTGCACGAGCGAAAGAGCCGGATTTTCAAAAATTATCCGGACTCACTTATCTCGAAAATATCCGGGAAATTGCGTTTCACACCCTGCCCAAAAATGTCCGAACCACTGTTGAACCGTATCGCGGAGATGACGAAATCTTTGCAGATCCGGGACAGCTGCAACAGGTCCTGCTCAATTTGTGCATTAATGCCGCGAACGCCATGCCCGACGGTGGTGAAATTACCCTGGGCGTCGAAGAACCAGATCCTGATATGGTCCAGAAATACAAACCGGATACTGAAACCGATTATCTCTGCGTCACCGTTTCTGATACCGGTGTCGGTATGGATGAGGAAATGCTGGAGCACGTCTTCGAACCCTTCTTCACGACACGGGACGAAGGCGATGGCACCGGGCTTGGGCTTTCTGTAGTCTATCGCACAATGCAGCTCCACGACGGCTGGATAGACATTCAAAGTGAAAAAGGCAAAGGTACGAAAGTCACTCTGGGACTTCCCAGGGCTCACAATGATGTCACACCTGAACCTGAACCGGTGAAGCCGCCAGTTGAGGAGGAAACCGAGTCTCAGGAGGAAAAGACAGATTCAACCCCACACCACCTGTTAGTCGTAGAAGATGAGGCGTACATCCGCGATCTGCTGGCAGAAGTGCTTGAAGCGCAGGGATACAAAGTTTCTACGGTTGCCAATGGCGAAGATGCCTTCCTGCGATACGAAGACGATCCCGATGGAATCGATTTGATCATCACTGATTTGAATATGCCGGTAATGGACGGGAAAGAGCTGGAACGAAATGTCCATCTGATTGATCCGGGCAAAAAAATGATCGCTATTACCGGAAGCATTGGCATGGAAGAGCATGACGATTTAGCCGAGCACGATTTTCTCACCGTTGTAATGAAACCGTTTGATATTCAAAAAGTGCTGAAAACCATCAAAAATGTTCTCAGCAAGGAATAATTTTCTAGCACCAATTTTACTCCGGCACAACCTTCCAAAGCTACCCTCCTGTTCGAGAGTCAATCCATTCAGTCTTAGAGTTGAATAATTCCCCTTTTTTATTGTACTTTACGAGCGAAGAAAAATTCAGCATTCGCCTTCTATTATGGAAAGTCATCTCATTGTTTACCTGCTCATCACCGGGGCCATTGGAGTAATCCTCCTGTGGTGGCTCCAGCGATACCTCAATAAACTTGAAGATCAGCGGATCGCCCGGGTGGAGCGGCTGAGTCAATTTCATCCGATCGAGACCGGCTCACCAAGCGAACATCCGCAGCGTGATGCCAGAGAAAGCGCTGCCGATAGCCTTACCGCGCGGTTTAGTATTATGCGGCGGGTCATTTTGCTGTCGATCGTCATAATCTGGATTTTAGCGCTTGTCTTCCCTTTCCTTGGACAAATCCCAACCACGGTTATCTCTCTGCTGGCCGGAGCATTGGCGGTCATTGTCGGAATCGCAGCCCGGCCCTTCGTGGAAAATATGATCTCCGGGATTGTGATCTCTTTCTCCAGGCAACTCCGGACTGGTGATACAGTGCTAATGGACGATCGATACGGAACCGTCGAAGATATTTCACTCACTCATACGGTGATCAAGCTGTGGGACTGGAGACGATATATCATCCCGAATAATCAGATGTTGTCCAAGGATTTTATCAATTACTCCATCACGGACTCTTACATTTGGGAGCACATTGAGTTTTGGGTTTCCTACGAAGCGGATATTACCACAGTCAAAGAAATTGCGCTGAGGATTATGTCTGAGAGCGATTATTTTGCTGATTACGAAGCGCCGCGTTTTTGGGCGATGGATATGGAAAAAGAAGGCGTGCAATGCTGGGTTGCAGGTTGGACAAACTCACCGTCCGATGCCTGGTTGCTGAAAACCGACGTCCGAAGCAAATTAATTCAGGAATTTCAGAAACACGGTATCAAGTCTCATCTGTACCGGTATCGTGGTATAAACGAGGACCAGAGCGAATCTATAGATTGACTATGCAATCATCGTAGGTCATTGTATTATCTAAATAGTACTAAAGTACCAGACATTATTTAAATCATTCTGCTGGCGGCGGACTCTGGTTTCCCATATCGACCACCACTTTCCAGGTCCCGTCGTCCTGTTTTCGCCACACGTTCAGGTATTTTCCATAGGAGGTCTTCATTGTTCCGTCGGCGCCCTTCCATGAAGCAGTGTAAGTTCCCCAGGTATAACCCATATCGTCTAATGCCGAGACAACGGCTTCTTGTGGCTCCCAGAGAAGAGTCACTTCCGGATCTTCCTGCATACTGGCATAAATTGAGTCTCGGCCGTTAATGGGATGTGCGCCGTTCGGCAACTCCAGGGCATTTTCTGCCAAATATGCTTTAAACGCCTCTGCTGCGCCCTTCTGCTGGGACATTTGAGCAAATTCGCGATCCACATTGAGTAATTGCATGCTTGCTTCCTCTTTATTGACCTTCGTACATCCAACCAGTGCCACCATTACTATCATTGGAAAAATTATTTTAATGTAGCGCATTAAAAACCCTCCCTTATTCTTTGAAAATCCCTCTCTGCAAATCGGTTGAATACCAGAGATATCAGTGCTCTCACCCATTTATTAATTCAGTTAACCTGAATAATTCATGAATTTTTTAAATACCATTTTTACGTCCTTGCTTGAAGCTTGCCACGTAAGGGATTGTGTGTTTTTTCGGTGTTCCTTCCCCGTAGGGATCCCTTCCGGGACGACAAGCTCAGGATGACACCTCGACGAGTCACTCTGAGCCTGTTGAAGAGTGTCAGCCATCCAGTTTTGTAAAGTCTCCAAACATAATGGACTGGGAAATTTATTAATTCAGTTAAATAAACCTTAACAAAGTCTTCATCACTTTTTAACCCTGTGTTTAAAGTTTTTTTACATCTGCTGGTTATCGTTATGCGGGTTTTGACAATGAGAGGAGATCACAACCAATGAACACTGCTAAAATACTCAGATTTATTTTGTTTAGCATCATAATTTTTGCGGGTATGCCATCAATAATTTTCAGCGCCGCAACGGGACGTGTTACCGGGCGTGTTGTTGATACAAAAACTGGCGAACCGCTGATTGGTGCAAATGTCGTCGTTGAAGGTACGTCGATGGGATCTGCCACTGATCTCAGTGGAAATTATCAGATTAAAAATATTCCCACCGGAAGTTACACGCTGGTCGCGACTTACATCGGCTACCAAACGAAAAAAATTACCAACGTAAAAATCAGCACAGGCAAAACAGAGCGCCTTGATATCGTTATGTCTTCTGGCAGTCTGCAAATGAACGAAGTGGTCGTCGAGGTGGACGCCAAACAATCCGGTGATGTCTACTTGCTCACTGAACAGCGCAACTCAAATAATATGCAGGACGGGGTCAGCGCAGCACAGATTTCCAGAAACGGTGATTCCAATGCAGCCGATGCCCTGACCCGCGTGACCGGCGTTTCAGTCATCGATGGCAAATCAGTATATGTTCGTGGACTCGGTGAGCGTTATACCAATACCCAAATGAATGGTGTGCCGGTTCCCAGTCCGGATCCGGATAAAAAGACCGTCCCGCTTAACCTGTTTTCATCATCTCTGCTGGAGAGTGTTACTGCTGTAAAAACTTTTACTCCTGATTTACCGGGTGTTTTTGCGGGTGGCAGCGTAAATATAAAAACTAAAGCCTATCCGGATAACCGGGTGTTCAAACTCGATCTTGGGCTCACTCAAAATAGGTATGCCGTTTCTAATCCACCGTTTCTACAAGGTGATGTGGGAAAATACGATTTCTGGGGTTACGATAACGGGCTCCGCACCATTCCTGGCAGCGTTCCGGATACTGTCCGCTTGGGCGTGTACAATTCCAAATTGAATCCAAATCCGAAAGAGCGAAAAAACATCCTTGGACAAATCGGCCGGGATTTCCAGACAGGATATATCGTCCGTCGCTCTACCCCATCGAAACCGATATCATTGGGCGCCAGTTATGGTGATAAATTTAACCCGAATTCCAATGTGGAATACGGTTTCTTCAGCACCCTGAAATTTTCCAACGATTATGATTTCACGCAGTCGAAAGTCCGGGAATACAGTATGGCTGGAGATTCGTTAACCTCTGCCATTAGCAAAACCCGGAAACAATCCGAATATTCCACCAATCTTGGTGGTTCGTTCAGTACCGGAATTAAACTCTGGAACGCGCACAAACTCAAATTTCACTATCTCTACACCCACACTTCATCCAGAGGAGCAACCGACGAAGAAGGTCGTGCACTCAACTTCGACAACGGCATTTTCCTGCGGCAAACGTACTCAGAGAAAAGTATTTCAACTGCAACTCTGAGCGGGAATCACAGGTTTCGGTTTCCGTTGGATCAGGAGATTAACTGGTCATATACTCAGGGTCTATCGCGTTTGTCCGAGCCGGATACCAAACGTCTGAATTATCGTGAAAAAGATGTTCCAGGACAGGATAGCACTTACTTCCAGATGGATAGTTATTCCTGGAGCGCCGGCACACGCGAATATCTCTGGGGAAAAGACGCCAACAAAAATCTGGATGCCAATTACCAACTCTCCTTTAAAGATCAGTTTAATTACGCCTATAAATTCAAAACCGGACTGCGGATCGAACAAACCGATCGCAGGTTTCAGCAGCGCTCATTTTATCACTCTTATGCTGGAGCGTACTCCAGTGGATTCCTTCCTGCTGACATCACGATCGCACAGGATCGCCAGCAATTCGGCCAAACGTTTGTAGACAGCAATTACTTCGCAATGGATGATTCCGGCAATGTTGATCCCGGCTTAATCCTGATTGAATCGACCCAGCCTTCGGATGCTTACACTGCCAATGAAAATCTGAATGCCGGGTATGCGATGGTGGAAATTCCACTGGGATTTGGCTTATCAGAGGGTCTGGACAAACTCAATTTTATTGGCGGGTACCGTCTGGAAAAATACAAAATGGATCTCACGCCGTACGATCCGATTACCGGGAATTTGTTTACCGGAAATCTTTCTGGTGGAGATACGTTGTTATCGAATATTGACGAGACGGATGTGCTGCCATCTTACAACCTGATTTACCACGCCACGGAAAACAGCAATATCCGGTTATCGTACTCCAAAACAATTGCCAGACCTGAATTCCGGGAAATTGCTCCATTCGAATATCGTGAGTTCTATGGCGAAGCATCGTTTGTCGGCTTCCCCTTCCTGAAAACAACAAAAATCAAAAATTATGATGCAAGGTACGAATGGTTTCCTGGCGCAGGTGAACTCTTTGCTGTCACCTTGTTTAGTAAAACTTTCAAGAATCCTATTGAACTCTCTCTGATTCAGTTGGCTGATGGGTTTTACCAAACACCACAGAATGCAAAGTCGGCGGAGAGTTGGGGCTCAGAGCTTGAGATTCGCTCCAAACTCGATTTTATCCCCAGGGATTTTGGACAGTTCGAAATCTTTTTTAACACCACTTATACTAAAACGCGCGTTCACACCGATTCACTGGTGACGCTGTTTACAGGTTACCAGGTGAAGAACGCGGCAACATCGCAGAACCGGGCTTTGCAGGGTCAATCAGATTTTATCCTGAACACCAGTTTAAACTATCGAAATCTGAAGGGACTGACAGCTACAATTTCGTACAACACGTTTACAAAACGTCCTTCAACCATTGGTGCCGGCGGATTACCTGACATCTATGAATATCCATTTCACTCGCTGAACCTCACCGCGAATCAAATCTTTGGAAAATTCAAAGTGTCACTGAAAGCGAAAAACCTGTTGAATTCAGAGCGGAAATTTGGACAGATCGATCCCCACACCAACGAACTGAAAATAACAAATCTTTACCGTCCGGGACAGTCAATTAGCCTCGGAATAACCTACACAATGTAACCATAACAAGGAAAACAAGGAGTACGTATGAGACGAATTCTTTTGCTCTCAATTTTAATCTTCTCGGTATCGAATCTGTGGGCACAGGTGGAAATCTCCGGTGACATCACTTCGAATACTACCTGGACTGCAGATCAGGAATATCTGTTGACCGGCCAGACGTTCGTAAAAGCCCCGGCCACATTAACCATCGAACCCGGTACGGTCATTAAGTCCAATGAAGACGACGGCAGCGGCTTGGCCCCGGCCCTCGTCATTGAACGCGGCGCGAAAATCATCGCAGACGGCACCGCCGACGCACCGATTACTTTCACCTCCAATCTTCCAGCAGATCAGCTGCCTGCCCGTGGCACCTGGGGTGGTTTAATTATTCTGGGGAACGCCCCGATTAACCCTGAAGGTGGCGAGTCGTTTGTTGAAGGTCTGGTC